>Ga0315279_10000105_pt1 | contig 180828 bp, 187 predicted proteins | sample YL17G06_20_MG_FD_203694 | JGI IMG/M metagenome (GOLD analysis project Ga0315279, IMG submission 203694) | Sediment microbial communities from Yellowstone Lake, YNP, Wyoming, USA - YL17G06_20 | ecosystem: Environmental > Aquatic > Freshwater > Lake > Sediment | place: USA: Wyoming | collected... | reverse complement strand
TTGTCTATTTCATCGTCTGGCGAACAGGTTACGACACGTTTTGTCATGATTTCTGAAACATCTTTCAAGAATTTCTCGGGGTTTGTTTTCATCATGGGTTCAATGAAGTCCTTTAAGCCTACAACTCCTCTGTAAGTCCTGTCTTCGGTAGAAGACACGACTGGTGCGAACCAAGCGTCGACTCGAAGCATGGCTTTGATGGTTGAAGCGGCATCATCTTCTACCGTCGCTATGTGCCTAACTGGTGTCATTATTCCCTTGACTTCAATCGGTGAGACAGAGGAAGAGATAGCCATTATGTCGCGGCGGGAGATCTTTCCCAAAAGCTTCTTGTTTTCATCAGTCACTGGCAGAATCCTTAGATCTAGCTCGCGTATTATTGCACGGGCTTTTGTGGCGAGTTCATCCTGATAGATAAACGGGTGTTTCTCATCCATGATGTCTTTAACACGCAATCAATCGCCTTCTCCTTCTTCTTCGGATCGACAGTCTTCGCACAGAAACTCTCCATTTACTTGTTCGAGAGTGTCTGACCAGACTCCGCAGCGGTCGCAGTATCCTGCGAGAGGCTTTTCTTCTTTCTCTTCTTCCGCTCCTGTTTCCTGCGTGCTTTCTGAACCCTCTCCTTCTATGCGTGCGCGTTCTTGGAGGATCTCTATAAGTTCAGGCATGACTCCCAAAACGTCTTTGCTTGAAACCAATCCGACAAGCTGTCCTCTATAGATGACGCCAAACCTTCTAATATTCAGTCTGCTCTTTCGGCGAGCTGCCTCACTTATCGTAGTGTCAGGTTCAATAGTAATCAAAGGCGAGGTCATAACTTCACAGGCTTTGAGAGTGTCTGGCTTGACGTTCTTGGCTAGAACCCTGACGACCAAGTCTCTTTCGGTGATAATTCCAAGGGGTTTCCCCTCTTTGTTTGCCACTATTATGCAGCCATAATCGTGTTTTTCCATCAGTTCTGCAGCCCTGTGTGCTGGCGTGTTTTCTTCAATGGTTATCACTGGGCTGCTCATTACATCTTTTACCAGCATTTTCGACCTTAGCCCAATCTCAGACATCATCTCGCCACGTGTGTGTTATTTGTGCTTATTCATGGTTAGGCTTCAATCAAGTGACAATGGGAATCCCGAATTTAAAACTTGTTATGTTCAGAGCAGTAACAACTCAGCTTGCCAAGAAGCTGAGTTCAAGTCTTATTGAAATTCGTGAAGGCGTTAGAAGGCAGCAATGGTCGAATGGTTTGAGGCTTTGATTTCGTGGCTATGCTTGACATTGGCTGAATATACGTGGAAGTACACAAGCGAATTGCGATGTCTTTGGTATCGTTCTCCATACGAATTGTGTTCTAATGCGGAATAGATTAAGAGTAGCTGTGCTGTTCACTTCGTCTAAAGGCAAAATCGTCCTAAAGCTTGAGGATAAAGCCACTATTGCTTCGATTTTGAGGTCAAGGACAGATATATAAAGCAGACTATCTATTTACTTGTTGGTTAAAAACCAAGGAGTAATAGAGATGCCTTTCAAACGAAAGAGTCGTGGAAGGTCGAAAGGTGGCAAAGGCAGCGGCGCCGTCGTGCAATGCGGCAGTTGTGGGCAGCTTGTGCCGCGTGATAAAGCCAAGAAGTCTACTCGCCGAATCTCGTTTGTCGATGCGCAGTTGGCAAAGGAGCTTAGACAGAAGGGCACGTATATTGCCTCTTCGTTTGATACAAAGTACTACTGTGTTTCCTGCGCCGTACACCGTGGAATCGTAAAGGTTAGAGCCGAAAAAGATCGGCACATGCGAACGCGGAGATATTGATCTTTTCTTGTGATACCCTAAACTGAAGGTGCAGAAATCAAGAAACCGGGCTTCTCATAGTCTGGCTAATTCCCATACAGAAAAGAGACCAAGAATCGATCGCGCTCGAAGGAACCTGTTTGTCAAACCAGTGGCATACAGTAGCGTACCTGGCCTCTTTGTTACAGCTGCAAGCACGATTGGGATCTTTCCCTGATTATCATGAGCCTTCGTCTCACTTCTTCCTCGGTCATTGGGAAATCAGGTCCTGTGTGTTCAACCATGATAGAAGCTGCTGCTGAGGCAAAAAGGCAAGATGAAACGGTGTCTCCTGTTTTGCTGTGTTCGTAGATGAATGACCCCGCGTATACGTCTCCTGCTCCAGTTGGGTCTAGCGCGGTGGTTTTGTATGGTGGTATTCGTGTGAGCTTTCCTTCGCTCATTACAACTGAGCCTCTTTCGGCTAATGTTACGATGGCCACTGGCGAACCCCATTCCGTTAGGATCCTGGCGGAAGCAACAGGGTCGTCTGTTCCGGTGATGACTGGCGACTCGTGTTCATTTGGCTTCACGAAGTCGACGAGGCTCACGATCTTCTTCATTGTTTCCTTTTCGTTGTAGTAGACTATTTGCTGGTCTGGTCCGATTTTTCTTACTAGGCCTTGTGGGTCGAGGAAGATCTTTGCTTTTGTGTTTTTTCTTAGGAACTGGATAAGGTTGAGGTCGACTTCTTGGAGTATTGGTCCGATTAGAATGTAGCGCGTGTCTAAGCATTCTTCTGGTATGTCGTCTTGCGCGATTTTTCTTGCGACTCCTAGGACTTTGAGGGTTCTGTCTCCTGTTGGGCCGTAGACGAGTTTGAAGCCGCCTGTTTCTTCTGATAGCCTGATTTTCGGGGAGGTGATTCCGTATTTTCTTAAGTCCTTTAGGAATTCGCTGTGGTAGTCTTTTCCGATGAAGCCGATTAGTGCTACGTTTTTCATGCCCAGTTTTGCGGCGGCGAGGCAGGCGTTTGTGCTGCAGCCTGATAGGACTCTGCCTTCTGTTGAGATGTACGGTGTGATTATAATGTCGTATACGGGGTTCCCTATGGCTACGAGATCGTAGGTCATTCTATTTGCTCCTTGTTTGTCTCCAAGTATATCCTAGCCTTTGCGCGACTGTGATGTGGGATATTATGCCTACTAGCACGATTGCGTACAGCAGTGCTTGTGGATAGTGGAGCGTCAGCAACGATCCGGCGATTATGATGATCAGTTTCTCCTGTCTTTCAGCTATGGCTACGGTGCAGCTTTTCAGTCCGCCTACCGATTCGGCTTTGGCCCGGGTGAAACTGGCCATCAGCATGCCAAATAGAGCGAACACTCCCCATATCCAGTCAACGTAGCCTCCCAGAACGATTCCTGTTATGATCAGGTATTCCGCGTATCGGTCAAGAACGTGATCTAGTACGGCGCCGAATCTTGTTGCTTTTCCAGCAGCTCTTGCTACTGCGCCGTCTAGCATGTCGATGACGCCTGTGAGCACGATGAAGAAGGCTCCAAGAATGAGGCTCTTCTGGTAGTAGAACCAGAACGACAAAATGCCTGCAATTAGACTGATGATAGTAATCATGTTGGGTGTCAAGCCTGATCCTGCCAGGATTTTGCCGACGGGCGCCATAATCTGCTCGTATTTTTCTCGCAATTTTCCTAGCAATTCATGCCTTCCCTGCTTTTCTTAGGACTGCTTTGATTCCAACTAATATAAGTTACTACCAGCGTTTCCAACGTCTAATGCTATTGAATAACACTGCAGTATTGGATCTTCTTTAGTCTCCATTCAATGTTAGTCAACGTCTTTCTCTTTTCTACGAGCAATTCTTATCTAGCTTGATTTCTCTAAAAACTTGGTGTATGAGATGTTTGGTATGATTGCTATCGAGTCTGTGAAGATTGATGGCAAAGCTTGTATGGGGATAAAGGTCGAATTGCCTGAATCTCCACCCTTGGTTCTGATCGTCGCTGAGAAGGGCTTCGTTATGTGTGGCTTTCTGAACATTGAGGCTGCTGAGCGATTGAATGTCATCGCTGCTGTTGTCAGTGGAGTAAAGACTTTTGACGATGTTCTCAACGCTCAGGTCAGAGATGCGACTTCTAAAGCGAAAGGACTTGGCATTGAACCAGGAATGAAGGGATCTGACGCGCTTAAACACATGTTCTAGAGGACAGAAATTGAATTGAGCCCTTTCTTACGGTAAATGATGAAGCCACGTGTGGTTTTGAGGCCTGTGGGGACAAAGCGATGAGGAGTTTAGAATTGAGAGCGTGATACATTGCCCAAAAAGAATGCTTTGGATGTTGTTTCTTCGGAAGTGAAGATCTGCACAAAATGTGCTCTGTCAAAAACTCGCACTAATGCTGTTCCCGGCGTTGGCAAAGCCCTGAGCAGGATTCTGTTCATCGGTGAGGCTCCCGGGCAATCTGAAGACATCAAAGGTGAGCCCTTTGTCGGCGCCGCTGGTCAACTCCTCGATTCCCTATTGTCCGAAATAGGCCTTTCCAGAAAGACTGTCTTCATTACGAACATCGTGAAGTGTCGACCCCCAAGAAACCGCCCGCCCTCTCAGCGCGAAATTGCCACATGCACGCCCTACTTGGACAAGCAGATAAGCGATATCAAACCAGAGCTAATCATAACTCTTGGCAACTTCTCAAGCGCTTACATCTTTTCGAAAGCTGGTTTGCCTTTCACGAGCATAACGCGAGTGCATGGAAAACCCTGTGAGGCAATCGTGTTGGGTGTGCGCGCGGCGATTTTTGCCACGTTTCATCCTGCAGCTGGTCTCTACAGCGCCAAGTATAAGGAACAGTTAGCAAAGGATTTTCAGATCTTGAAGCGTGAGCTTGCCAGTCGTGCCGCTGCTTGATGAGCTTGGCAAAAGCTGCAGGCTTTTCTGGATCGCTGCAGGGTGCAGGAAAGAAGACCCTTGAGAAGGATACTTGATCTAGATCGTCCAGTTTGCCGTCATGCGCTTATTTTCGGGGGCGGCCGGACCGGCGTGCCTAGTTTTCTATGAAGTGCGATGCGGTACAATTTTCGTAGAGATTTTATCAGATGCTCTATTTCAGGCAAACTGGAGTATATGAGTGGTATTCGGTCGAATTCAGCCAGCTTCAGCGAGTATTCGTCTGGTTGGGTGCCTTGAAAGACAACGACGCGGGGTTTCAGGTTGCTCATGCGTACCATGAGCATTGGCGATATTCCGTTTTCTATGTTTGTGAAAATCAATGCTCTTTCGGTTGTTGCGCCGAAAAGTTGGTTGAATTCGAATCCTGAGAGGGTTTCGATGGCTTTTTTGCTGTCTACGATTGTGTAGCCGTTGACTTCCTTGACGATTTGGCTTGAGCATGCTAGGATCTGGCCTTGTATGGCTTTGCATAGGTATTCGACGCGCACGGGTATGGGGAGTTCGCGTATGTCGATTATGGCGTTGCTTGGGGAGCCTGTGAGTCGGGCGAACTCGTGGATGAAGCGGCTTCCCCGTTCTTCGTCTATTTTTAAGAGTGCCCACACGAATCTGCGGACGAATTTTGCGCCTGGGCTTTTTCGTCTTCCGCTTTCGTAGTCGCTGATCACGGATGATGAGGAAACCACCATTTTGTCAGACAATCTGGTCTGTGAAATGGCGAAGAGTTCGCGCCATTTTCGCATAGTCAAGCCCGGGTTGCTTGAGAGAATGATCTCTCCAGCTACTCTTCTTGCAAGAACGTCGCGCACGCTTGGGGAAACTGACATTATGGATGATCCTTTCTTGTCCGCTGAACCCGTCTAGAATATGATGCCCTATTAAAGCTTATACGCGATTCCTAGATCTACACTGAGGGTTTTAGGTTGGTTGTGGTTATGGCAAAATCCTACGACTCTCCACAACCACAAGTTGCGCTGATCAAAGATTGACAAGTGCAGAGCAGGCCACAAATCAATTGATAGAAAAGTTGCTTTTGAGTTTTGTTCTTCCTGCTGGCAAATCTTGAGATAGGTCTGTTTTCGAGCGACTTGGCGTTTTCTTTGGAAATAGTGAGGCGCGCGCAAATCAGTGAGAACGAAAGCTGCGAAGCTTGAGCTGCTTTGTTGTTATTCGGAGGTCCGCGGAAGACCGATCAACAACAAGCAAGATTACTCTTTCCCGTATAGTTGCCAAGTGTCAAGGAATCGCGCGCGAGTTAGACTTGGACCCGCTAAGCGTTTATCGCACGCTCAGGCGAGCCAACACAAACCTTGTCAAAGTAGAGGAGATGATTCAGGAGCTCAAAGCGCTAGGCTGGCCGGACAAACTGAGCCAAAAGGCAGGAGAAGCAGAACCCGAATATCCCGTGAGACTGGGATGAAATTTGAGCTGGACCTCAAACCAGGGCAGGCTGCAATTTTTGAGGTTGCTCTCAGGCTTCCCTCAAAACACAGATGTAACTCCGCTGCTCTGGGAGGAAAACCAGCGAACCTTTTTGATAAACGGTAGGAGGTGAAAAGCACGAAACACAAGAAATCTGCCTTTGCCCTTGTCTTGGTATTCGCCCTCGTCACCTTTGCTGCGCCTGCTTATGCACAGGCTGAGAATGTGACAGAAGAGGTTCCGCCATCAGTGACATATGGCGCCATCCAAGCCGCTTACGCGCTTGGCATTGCGACGCCCATGGGCTTCTTCATCGCGTTCATCACGTGCCTGGCTGGGTATGCAAGCAAAACCAAACCTGAAGAGTTCAAGGTTGAAAATCTGATCTACACAGCCTTGATTAGCATCCTGATCGGGTTCATGACCACATACGCAAGCCTAACGGGACTAAATGCTGCAACAGCCATCGCTTGGCTCGCCAACGGATACATAACATGGTACATCTGGAAAATCTCACGAATAGCCGCCAACAGACTCACAAAAAAGTACATACAGCCAGCAACGCGCGCGATTATGCGTTGACTTGGCTGCGTCAAGTATCTTGAAAGTCGCTTCTAGATTCTCCAAAGCCCTTGTCCAAGCGCGTGCATTTTTTAGCCATTTTCGGAACAGTCATGCGCGCTAAGACACAGTAGCTATGTTCAAGAAAGGCTTTGAACAGAGCAAAGTAAGACCCAGAGCGGTTTTCTTTGACGGTAGTCATGTCTGTCAACCAGCTTTCAAAGGATGTACTAACTCGAGAAGAGTGGGAGAGACAAATCAAAAAACATGTGAAAGTCTAGGTTTGAACTGGCAGTTTCGCCTTAATCTGCTTCAAATTCTCATCAACGGCTGGCTTAGTTTCCAAGTATTTAGGCAGATCACCCTCATGTAGCCTCGTCTGAACCTCTTTTGCTTCCACACCTTGCCTTTCTGCGTTGAACATTCTTGCTTTGTCTCTCTTTCTTGAACTCGATAAGACATCATCTAACGAAACTGTGGGATTGATTTCTTCATGGATTGAATGAATAATCTTGTTTGATGTCGGGAAATACGCATAATCTGTTCGACTTAGAACCCATGCTACATCACTTGACAATAATCGTTTCCAATCTTCTTTCCGAAACATAGGCTTGAAATGTGTTGTTCCAAAACTGTTAAAGCCCATTTCAAATACAAGTATATCTTTTGCAGGGGCAAAGCCTTTCTTTTGCAAACCCCTAGGTTTGGGGATATTTAGTCCATGCAGAAAACAACAATGTTCTTCAGATAATTCTCGCTCTATGCTGCACATTACACGATAGACCTCATTTATGTTTGGGTACATGTCTAGAGGGTTTTTTCCATCAGCATCGAGAGCAAACACGGTTACGTCGTTTTTCACGTAGAAATCACATATGTCACCTAACTCTATGTGTGCAACGTGTGGTATGCTACCCATTATTTGCGGATTTTTAACATAGGTTTTCAAACTTGCCATAAAGGATTCAAGGTATTTAACGTAGTCTTCACCTGATATTCCGCGTACAATTGGTGGAACTATTATGTCGTTATAATGATTACCCGCCACCAAGTTTGCAAGCAAATCGACATGCTTAGGAAGAGGTGGTCTACCATCGCTTTCATAGAAAAACAGAAAAAAAGAAATTTCGTTTTCCGAGTTTGTTTGAGAAAACCTTGACCTCAGTTCTTTGGTAAATTTTATCATTTTGTCCTTGTCTTTGTCTATTTCATTTAGAATTGTTTCGTTCAGTATACGTGTGACTTCGTTTATACCCCGAATTGATTCCTTCTTAATGATTTTTGATTCGCTGTTAGCAGCTCCTAAATTGAAAGCTCTCTTAGGCGTGATAACAGTCTTATCATGCGCATGAAGTGTTACAGCTCGTGAACGATACTGAGAATCTTGCTCCTTGAGCTTCGCAAACAGACTCGGTGGCATAATACATATATATAAGAACAGCAGTCGCATTTAAAAATTTGGTGATTGAGCGTGACATCGCCATCTGAGAACGTACTTAGTAAGAACGTACTTGGTAGATTGGTAAGATCAGAGCAGTTCTTCTTTCTACTTCTTTATGCTCCTGCAAGTGGTAGAACATCTGAACCTATACGCGGTAAGACGTGGCTTCAAAAAGAGATGTACGTTATATCGCGTAACATTCCGTTATTGCTCGATGAAATGTCATATGACAGTTTTCGGTATGGTTCATTCAGCGAGACCGTAGAGGAAATAAAAGATCAATACCAAATATCGAATTATGTTGAATCCCCAAAAGGAATGATACAACTAACTCCCAAAGGAGAGAAACTTGCCTTAAGTATTTGGCAAACTATTGACCCAGAGACAAGAAAACTTGTTCAAGATGTAAAAGAAGAGTTTAATGACATGACTGAGGATGAGTTATTACTTTTTATGTATGCAACTTATCCTGATACGGCTGAAAGCTCCGATGTCAAGGACAGAATTATGAGAGAAAGGTTTCCGCTTTCCGTCAGCCTTCTGAAGAAGGGCAAGGTATCATTACAAAAGGCAGCAGAACTTGCAGGAATGAATATTATCGATTTCACGCGCAAAGCAAAGGCAATAACCAAACCGTAGAGTTACGATGATTTTTGGTTATCGTACTGCTTGATGCTTGCTTCTTGATTGGTCTCCGAAACTGCAACAAAACCTTTTTGCTTCCTGAAGTCGCTAACCTTCTCTCTTGGAAACTGCTTATCCCAAGTGCTGCATACAATGAATGTGTAGCTAAAACGGTTGATCCAAATCTCTGTGAAATGATCTCGAAGGGTTTGATCGTTCTCTGCCAATCTCCACCGGAGGTCTTTGCCAAAATTCGAGAACGCCATTCTAGTTTGGGCAATGGCGAAATAGATGCACTTGCCTATGCTATTTCTTGTAAGGAAAAGAAAGACCCAGTCATAATGATTACCTCAGATCAGCGCCCAATCAAAGTTGCAAATGAGATGGGTATCAAAACACTCACTACACTTGATTTCTTCAAAAAGGTCTGTGAACTTGGACTAATGACCAAAGAAGAAATGCATAAATTCATTCCAGTGTTACAAAAGCATATGTGGTTAAGCCCAAAAGTGCTAGATGATTTTCGTAACGAAATCGAGTAATCAATCCGGGTCAAGAGACTTGACAGTATCGAGAAGCCGCATGTTTTAAGTTAAATTGTCAATAAGAAATATGCTGGCGGGCTGTTGTCGGTTGAGCTCCTTCCCTCGATAATGCAAGTGCCATGCTTAACGTCTTCCTTGGCCTTCTTCACCGTAAAACCGATAAATCGGCTTGTGCAAAGCCACGTCTTCAACACTAAGCACCATACGAAACCTATTCTCAAGTACCCCTCTCACACGCTCAACTATTCGCCCAGCTTCAAGCTCAAGCTCGTCAAATAATGAATATCACAAAGATGGCCAGAACTATTATCACTGAACCTGCGACGTTTCTTGCTGTTATTCGCTCATGCAGAAGTGTAATGCCAACTAATGTGGAAAACAAGGGCGTCGTCGAGGAAATCGGCACCGCCTGTGATCCCGGAATGTACAAAAAGCTGTAGGCCAGCAGAAACCAGCCTAGGCCAAGTGCGACAATTCCTCCAACGATCAGCGCAAGCAGAGTCCTTCTTTCGAATTTAAGAAAAACCGGCTTCCTATCAATCACAGGCGCAAAAATGACCAATGCAACTGCTCCTGCCGCCGTCCTCAGGGTATTGATGGCCAAGGCGTAATCCAAGCTGCCTGTTTCTGGAAGAGTCACCGCCACATCAACCATCGTAATGCTAATAGACCACAACAGAGCTGCTGCAAGCGCAGCAACCACACCAATGATCATGATCTTCCTTTCATCGGTGAGGTTCGTTCTCTCCTCTCGGCTCAAAAGCCATATGCCCATAGCTATCGCGACCGTTCCGATAGTCAGCTGAATTGTAACGTTCTCTCCTCTCAGAAGAATCGCCCACAACAGGCCGAACAGTGGATAAGTGCACGTTATTGGAACAGCGCGAGCCACACCGATATGCTTCAGACTCACCATATACAAAGTGTCGCCGAAGCCCAAACCGACTATCCCGCTGATGCCTGCAAGCCACATAGCATAGCTAGATAGGTTCGCTAAAGCCCAAAACCTGCCAACTACTACCAAGCAAACCAGAAGAATCATGCTAGTGCACAGCAGTCGCACGACATTAACCGGAACAGGCCTAGCTTTCGATAACGCTTCTTTGTACAGCACCGCAGAGGCAGTCCATGTCAGGGCAGCTCCCAGCGCCGCAAGTTCGCCGATCATCTCTCAACACTGCTTCAGACTGGGTCTTTACGGAAGGACAATCTGAACTGAAGCTATTAAATACCTAACGCTCAAACAGGAAACACATGAGCGCCTGAAGCATGCAGATCAACGTCAAATGGAGTCCCGAAGTCTCAGACAAGTTCCCAGATCTATCCATCTGCATAGGAGTCATCAACAACATTCGCGTGGAAAGAGAGAACGAGCAAGCCAGACAACTGAAGAAGATCGTTTACGAAGAGGTCAGAGCCAAATACGCCATTGAGACCCTGAAAGACGATCCGACGGTCAGGGCATACAGAGACTTCTACTGGAAGCTTGACATAGACCCTACGAAGACAAGACCCGCGGGCGAAGCTCTGCTGCGAAGAGTCTTACACGGCGACGAACTTCCAGGAATCTCCACCGTGGTTGATGCCTACAATCTAGGTTCAACGAAAACAATAGTGCCAATCAGCGGATTCGACAGCGACCTATTGATCCTTCCTTTTCAAGTGCGGTTTGCACAAAACGGCGAGTTCTTTACAGGTATTGGAATGAACAAGCCAATGCTTTTGACAAGCAAGATGCTGGTCCTGACAGATGAAAGGCAGATTCTATGTATCTACCCCTACCGAGATTCAGAAAGCACTAAGATCACTGACAAGACAAAGAATGCGGTGATAGTCGGCTACGGCGCCCTTGGAATAGGAGACGATCAATTGAAGCAAGCAGTAGAAACGACACTTGAGTACATCAAGCAGGTTTCAGGCGGAGAGATCGGGATGATAAAGGTTTTTAATTGCTTACGCAAGTAGGGATTGGTGTCTACGTTGTCGTTTCGCGATAAAATCGAACAAACGTCAAGAAGCAAAGGAACAGATGTCATAGTGGCTCTGGATTTCCCTTTTGAAAGACCTGAAAACCGCCAGAAGCTTTTCTCAAAAGCAGAGAAAGTATTGGACACCGTGAACCCTTACATCTGTGCCGTGAAGTTCAACCATCATCTGATTCTTCCGCTCGGCACCTTTGACGGTGTTCAGAAGCTCGTGAACAAAGCTCATGATTATGGTCTTTCTGCGATAATGGACTGCAAGGCGAATGATATCGGCTCGACGAATCAGACTCTTGCTGAATACTACTACACTGCAGGTTTTGACGCGATAATCGCCAACCCCTTCATCGGGTGGGAAGAGGGCTTAAAGCCGATCTTTGACGTTGCGAGCAAGTCACGGCGTGGCGTGATTCTTCTTGTTTACATGAGTCATAAAGGGGCAATTGAAGGATATGGGCAGACGATAATAGACGCGGAAACAGGCGAGAAAACGGCTCAGTACGTGTCATTTGCCAAGAAAGCTTTGAAACTTGGTGCAGACGGCGCTGTTGTCGGAGCAACATACCCTGAGAAGATTAGAGAGGTTCACGGAATACTTGGCTCGAAAGTACCGATATTCTCGCCTGGCATTGGCGCGCAAGGCGGAGAGATAAGAGCTGCTCTTGAAGCTGGCTCCCGTTACCTGATCGTTGGCAGAAATATTGTTCAGGCTGACAATCCCGCTGAATCTGCAAAGCAAATAATGGAACTGGCACGACTAAGAAAATAGGCATTATTGGAAAGCGCGTTTATCTTTGGCGTCTTTCCCAGAGTTCTTTCTTAAGCAGATCTCTTACTGATGCCCTTATGGCCGAACTACGGCTCTGATACATGTTAGCTCTGACAAGTTCGTCCAATCCCTCAAGGTAAGCCTCTGGAAGAAGCACAGTAACCAGCTTCACGCACATTTCCCCCGAAACATATTACGGGTATAACATGCTACAAATATAAGATTTCAGTCCAGCTTCAGATGTCTAAATATCGAGCTTCGTTCTGCGCAGTTCTTTCATAGTGTTCTGGAAGGTCTTGTACACATCGCTAACGTGCAAGGTGCGCCGCTGAATCCCTGCCTGAACCAAGCCAGCTGCCACCAAAGCCGTCCCAACAACGTCGCTAATTGTCGGATCTGGAAAAGCAATCAGAGCTACGCCTACTTTGATCAAGGTTGACTTGTTGCCCTCCTTCCACAACTTCTTCGTTGCCCTAACTTCTCGCGTCATACCCTTGATCGAATGAGCCGTATCTGCGCAACCTTCGCTCAATTCATTTACGGCGCTAGCTGTTTTCTTTGCCTCGTCGCTATTCATTGTGACACTTTTGTCTTTCACTGTAACTATTCGCAAACAGAAAAGCTTTAGATCAGCAAATTTGCATGAAAAAGCTTCTGCTTCCAGAAAGAACTCTTGGATTTTGTAAATAATGCTTTGAATCTATCATTCTCTGGCTGAGAGGTTTTGCGGTCAATAATAGAAAACATGCGGGCTTGGGATTGATTTTTCCGTCAGGCACAAATCATAAAACAGCAGATACACTAAAGACTAGAGAGGACAGTGGTTTCCTTGGAAGCATTTGACCCGAAGAAGTTTGTTGAAGCCCAAATCGGGGAAATAAAGAAGAGCATCGGTAACGAAAAGGCTTTGGTGGCAGTTTCGGGCGGTGTGGACAGTACCACATGTGCAGTGTTGACTCACAAGGCATTAAGAGAAAGCTTCGTTTGCGTGATTCTCGATGACGCTTTCATGCGGGAGGGCGAACCTGAGCACGTCGTCGAAGTCCTCTCGAAACCGCCTTTCAACGTGCCCGCAAAGATAGTTAATGTGCGAGAACGCTTCTTGAATGCAATGAAGGGATTGCGAGATGCCGAAGAAAAACGGAAGATGTTCCGTGAGACCTTCTATCAAGCACTGGCTGAGACAGCCAAGAGCGAGAAGTGCAAGATTCTGGTTCAGGGTACGATAAAAGCCGACATCATCGAAACCGTCGGCGGTATAAAGACTCAGCATAACGTTCTGGAGCAGATGGGCATAAATCCAATGCAACGTTTCGGCTTCAAGATTGTCGAACCGCTCATAACGCTGTACAAGAGTCAAGTTCGAATGGTCGCAAGGAATCTCGGTTTGCCTGAAGAGTTTGCTGAAAGGCAGCCATTCCCAGGGCCAGGCTTGTCTGTGCGCGTTGTGGGTGAAATCCGCTCTGACAAGTTGGAGACTGTGAGGAAAGCCACAACCATAGCTGAACGTGAACTAGCCCAACATAAACCGGGCCAATACTTCACGATAATCATGGATAATGAGCAAGTTGATCAGCAACCGAGAACTATGCGTATTCAAGACACTGCGGCGCGTTTTCTTAATGTGCCATCCAGAAATGTGAGGGTAGACCTCTTTCAGGACAAGGCAACTGGAGTGGAGAGCGGAAAGAGACGCTACGGCGATGTGGTGGGTATAGTGGTTCAGACGATGGTAGGCATGGTTCATCAGACGGCCATCCAAAATCTTGTTGCGCTTGAGGCGAAAATAATCACTGGAAATCCATCAGTTTCACGAGTGTTCTATGCTGTCAGGGACGTAGCTGGGAAGAAGCCCTATGTCATAGGCATAAGAGCCGTCCAGACGCAGGATTTCTTGACTGCAACTGTTTCAGAAGTATCGTGGACAACACTTGACAAAATTGCGGAAGAGGTAATTGCGAAATGCCCAAATGTGTCAACAGTATACTATGATGTCACGCCCAAACCACCAGCAACCATCGAGATGGAATAGAATATGTTTCGTGTCAGAGTAACCAAAATCGAATCAATACGCGACCTTGACGGAAACCTCGGTAAACGTATAGAACTGGTCGAAGAGCGAGAAATTCCTCGTCTCAGCGCAATCAGAGCGCAAACCGAAGAAGCCCAAGTCGTGCAAGATGTGCTTCAAGCTGTGCAACAGCAAATGCAAATGTTCCCACAAAGAGGACAAATCGCGTTCCCAAAGATAATACTCTTCCTGACGGAGCAAGAATACGAGAGCCTAAGCATAAACTTCGACGTCAACCAAGTCTACGAAGTAAACCTCACAAACCAAACTATACAGTTTAGGAAAATCGCATAAGCTCGTTTCTCATACGACTTAGAGCCAAGTGCCTCGGATGGAAAGACAAAACAAACATCATATTTCTGAGTGCTGAAAGGATCTTCTGTATGTCTGACTTTTCGCCCTTGTCATTATAGATTGGAATCGGCTCATCATCTCCGTTCTTGTAGTAGACGTATATCTGCGTGAATCTTTCTCTGAACTTAACGATTTCAATGTTCAAGTCTAGCAATCTTGCCATTTGTTCTGTTGCCATGCTCACCGTTCTTATTCGATCTCCGCGTGAGGCAAAATTCGAAGCATAGATGAGCAGTTTTCCATTATAACCATCGCTCACGATAGCCCACCAGCAATCATCGCTGTGTTGAAGTCTTTTAAGGCAGGTGCCGAACCGACTTTCAGGAGAAGCGGAGAGAGTTAAGTTAAAGTGAACGAATACAAACTGAGATGCGAACAATCAGATTGCAGTCAAGGAATCTTCATGATGACGAGGGCACATGTTTTTGTGAGCGGCAGAGTACAAGGCGTATTCTTCAGAGCAGATACCAGACGTGAAGCCCTAAGGCGCAACGTGAAAGGATGGGTTCGCAACCTGTCCGACGGCAGAGTAGAGGCTGTGTTTGAAGGCGAACAAGAAAACGTGAAAATGCTGATAGATTTCTGCAAGCATGGATCACTGGCAGCAAAGGTCACGAATGTTGACGTTATTTGGGAAAGCTATTCGGGCGGATTCAGAGATTTCGAAACAAAATACTGAGACGTTCCAAAACCTCAAACGCTCGTGCATCAAATCAGTTTTCTGCTTAGCCTTTAACCTGCTTTCTTGGGGATTCTGAAGTGTGAAGCTTTTCCAGCGCTAATGTACTCTCCGCCGTTCGCACGTACTGCAGAAGCTATCTTCGCAAAATTCTCCGAACCCAAAAACTGACGTGGCTTTATCACAATGTACTCTTCTTTCTCTTCAAAACTCAGCAGGTTTTCCAAGTCCTCAGGAAACATCATTTTAATATCCTCTATCGCCTTGGACTTTTCAGCGTACCTTGGCAACGCAGGGGCAGGTGCAGCAGCCGTTGGTGTCGGCGTCAATGGTTGCGTCATCTGTGCAACAGCCAAAGATTTCAGCGAAGCTGAAACCTGCCTCAAGTCTTCCATAATTCCGTTCAGAATGACAACTAGTTCATCCACTCTTCTAGTGAGACTTTCAATCTTCTCCTTGTCCGCACTCATGATAGTTTCTCCTTCCAAACCCTTAATGCTTAACGCATTTATTAATTGTTTTTGACACTCCATAGTTGACCCAGCAAAGACGCACGTGTAAACCATGATTGAAATTGACGGAAGCCAGAAAAGTGGAAGCGGCACAATCCTCAGACTGTCCGTAGCCTTAGCCGCTATACTGGGGGAGCCTTTGCACATCTGCAACATCAGACAAAACCGCCCCCAGCCGGGCTTGAAACCCCAGCACTTGGAAGCCGTTCTGACTGCTGCAAAACTATGTAACGCTAAACTGCAAGGAGCAACCATCAACTCGAGAGAACTTTGGTTCAAACCAAACAAAGTGAAAGGTGGAAAGATCGAAGCGGAAATAGGCACTGCGGGCAGCATTCCAATGCTTCTGCTAACTGTACTGCCTATATGTGCAGTTGCTGGAAGCACAGTGCAGTTGCACGTTCTAAAAGGCGGAACAGACGTTTCGCACTCACCAACCATCAACTACATGCGTTTCGTGCTGCTACCAATGTTGAGTCGCATGGGATTAGATGCGTCGTTGACTGTGCAAAAGTATGGATATTATCCTAAGGGAATGGGTGAAGTAGCCTTGACTGTACGACCGTGCAAGGCTCTAGACTCCTTACGTTTAGAAAGCTTTGGCAGCACAAGACTCTTGAAGGGTGTCTCAGTTTGCACGTTCTTGGCCGATAGAAGAGTTGCTGAACGCCAAGCAAACGCAGCAGGCAACTATTTGAAAGAAAGAGGCAACGTGGCGAACATTCAGATAATAAATGACAAGTCTAATCCGCTGCAAAAGGGCAGCTCTCTCACCTTGTGGGCTGAGACTGACACTGGCATAATACTAGGAGCCGATGCCATAGGTGAACTCAGGAAAACAAGCGAAACAGTCGGTATAGAAGCCGCAGAAAAGCTTTATGAGGAGATTTCCGCCCAACCTACGGTTGACGCACACTTGGCGGACATGCTCGTTCCATACGTAGCAATCGCGCATGGCTCATCCGTATACCTAACCCGAACGATTTCTGAGCATCTGGAAGCTAACATTTGGCTTGCTGAGAAGATTTTGAATGCGCGGTTTAAGACTGAAAGAGTGGGTGGTCTCTTCAAGATAGAGAAGATGGGCTGAAAGAGAGAATAGCAGATGAAAGACGTAGTTCACAAGAAACTGATCCAGGAATATTATTCAAAGAGAGCAGAAGACTACGATAGACAGAAGAGCAGAACATGGAAGGCTGTACAAGGCTTTAGCAACGAAGTGACAGACGCGATAGTTCAAGCATTGCTAGATTGCAGAAACAAGCATGTTCTTGAAGTCTGCGTTGGAACTGGTCGGACAAGCTTTTCCATACTCGAGAAAATTAAGCCGGATTTTGTCGGTCTGGATCTATCAAAAGAAATGCTCGAAGCAACGAAAGCCAAGATGCAGACTCATAAACACGTTTTCGATCTAGCTCAGGGTGATGCTGAATGCTTGCCGTTTGTCGATGAGATCTTCGACGCTTTGGTCTGCACAAGTGCCATGCATTACTTCTCAAATCCTGAAAAGATTGTAGCCGAGTCTGGGCGTGTGCTATGCCAAAACGGTTGCTTTGTCTATGGGGATCTGACCTTGCATGAGTTGGATGGACGGCATTTTCTCGACAGGCTGGAAAGAACGATTTCGCGCGCCCACGCGAGCTATAATAAACCTTCAGAAGTCAGCAAAATGCTGAGGAAAACGGGCTTTCTCGTATTGCAGCAGATAACGACCATCCCTTACCGAAAATCCTTTCAGGCGCTGATAGAGGACAAGGGAAGATATTTCGGAGTCACAAGAGAGGCACTTGACAAGTGTATACAGGAAGCCCCTGAAGATGAGAGAAAACTCTATTCAATAGACGGTGACGGATTGACTCTATTCTATACCGTAATCAGAGCATTGAAACAAAACACTTGATAGTGGTTCAATGACTCGACAATCAATGAGCCTAAAGGTGCCTAAAGATCAAGCCGAAAAAACGATAATCCTAGCTAACAAGCTAAGTCTCGTTGACAAATCGCTCGAAATTCAAAGAGACGACTACTTTATCTACATCCCACTTCTTGGTCAACTATCCAAGACCGTTTTAAGAACGTTCAAACGACAGATTTCGAGCATCGAAGCCTCAGCTTACACGTTTCAAGAGCGCACACAGAAACCCAAGACGCTTGCGGAAATTCTGGAAGGACAGTTACCTCCGCACTTGTTGGCTTCTCTGCCACGGTCAGCAGACATCGTTGGAGACATCGCCATAATCGAGATTCCGCCCGAGCTTCAAGAGCATAGAATTGCCGTAGGTGAGGCAGTCCTGAAAGTCTACAAGAACGTGCAGACTGTCCTCGCAAAAGCTGGAGCGATAGGCGGAACTTACAGACTAAGGGAGTTCACGGTCATCGCTGGAGAGCCAAAAACGACGACTGTTCACAAAGAACATGGCTGCCAGTTCTACGTGGATGTTACCAAAGCCTACTTCTCCCCGCGCCTCTCATTTGAGCATCGTCGAGTGGCGATTCTCGTCCAAGAAGGTGAGACGATCGTGGATCTGTTCGCTGGTATCGGACCATTTGCTTTGCCCATAGCAAAGATTCATGAAAACGTGAAGGTCTATGCAGTGGACATCAATCAAGCTGCGATCGAGTTTCTGAAAAGAAATGTTAGGCTAAACAGGGTCGAAAACAAGGTATACCCAATTCTCGGAGATGCAAGGCAAACTGTCAAGGAGAGACTTTCAGGCGTTGCTGACCGCGTGATCATGAACCTGCCTGAAAAAGCCATGGAATTTGTCGACGCAGCTTGCATGGCAATGAAACCCACAGGCGGTATTCTCCACTTTTACGGATTTGTAAACTCATCAGATCCTATAGACAGAATGCAGCAACGTTTAACTGAAGCTGTCACTGCGTCTGGCAGGCAAGTTGAAAGAGTCCTGACTTCAAGGCTTGTTCGAACTACAGCTCCACACGAGTGGCAAGCAGTCCTGGATGCCAAAATCTGTTAGACCTTTACGGTCAAAGTGATTTTCGCTTCTTGTTCTGGATTTTTCATCTTTTCAACGAGCTTCTTTGACAGGTCTGCCGCAGCCTTGTCTGCCCGGATTGCCAGCGTTCTGTCGCAAATGAAGCTGCTTTTTCTTATCACCACATCAGTTGGATGGATCAAAATCAGTCGTGGATTTCCTGATGCTTTCACGATCTCGATGATGTTTCCAGTTTCGATCGTCACGGTCAGTCTACCGCCGTCTTTGCGTAACCCTTCTTTGAACTCGCTAGTCAGCTCAGCTAGCGCTTTGTCTGCTGAAACTGCAAGGATACAGTTTCCCTTCTTTGTTAGATGGGTCTCTTTCGTAATCTCGAGTGTAGTCTTGTTTGTTGATAGGACGTTTTCGTGTCCGTAAGCAATGATGACCTCTGTGATTTCCATGTATGTGGTTCCTCGCTACTGTACAGTCGGTTTTGGCGATAAGAGCCTTTACGCCTTTGTTGCCGGACAGTCTATGCTCTGGACTTTGCCTTTTCCGATGCGTGCGGCAATGCATATTAGAGGGCATCCCAAGTATTATCTTAGACATATAATCTTAAAGCGCACATGCAGGATGGAGAAGAGGCTGGGAAGCGAAGAGGACAAGAAAACCAAAGAAGCCTATCATCCAGTCATAACTCCAACAGGGGCTCCCCAGTCAGTGCATTTTGTGGAGTCTCATGATGGCATTCAGGAGCAGGAAACGGAGACGGGGCAAGACGCGGCCCGAAGCCCTGATCGATGTGGAACCTTCGATCGAGAATCGCTCAAACCATACCTAGAGAGAACCGATGCAGTGTTGCCGACGAGAACGTTGCTGACATCATGGTTCGGTGTCCTCATGGTGCTTGTGCAGATTCTGGGAATATTCTTGGACGCGCAGAGTATCAGGGCTTCCTACGCCCAAATCGATGAACTCGGCCTTAACCTGAATCTTCTTGTCGTGCTGAGCATTACCGTTTGTTTGGTATCCGTATTCTTTCATCACGTCTTGCTTCGCGTGATTCGAAAGCCCTTCTTGAAAGGGGAAAAGCGGGCCATATTGTCAGGACCGGATATCATTCTGATAGTGTACGTGTTCTTAGCAGGGGGATTGCTTATGATGTATGTTACGTCCGCGGTAACGCATTTTTCGGGGTATTCTGCTTTCATGCGTTCTGTCATGAGCTCCGTCCAATTTGGGTGGGCAACCGGAGCAGTTACGATGAAGTTGGGATTCTATCTTTGGAACTTGCTCGACAACTCGATAATTGTTTGGGGAATAGCCTCGATGGGCGAAAGACACTTGTACGTGGCAAAAAGAGCAAACGTACTACATAGTAAAGCGGATCAAGCGGCCAGATGAATTTTGAGCATTCTTTGGTCGCGTCCAAGCCCTTCCTCTTAAGACGGCTTGCCATATTCATTCGAGAACATCGATCGAGTCGACTTTGCCGTCGCTATCTAGGTCAAAGCCTTGTATGACAGCTGCAAACGTTTCCTTTCCGTACTCATTTCTTAACGTTTTATCATAGAAGTCCGTTAGAGCTAATACGCAGGCCTTTGTGCCTACTGCCTTGTTTCCTGCCAAGACTATAATCCGCTTGTCTGGATCCCAAGGATTCCTGATTTTAGCAACCAGTCCTACTGTATCCGCTGTGTAGACTCGTCGAGTCTTCTGCGAGACTAACCCGCCTAGCAGAAAACCTTGCTCCGAAGGTTGCATATTGAACCTCGTCGGCAAATATTCGTTTATTTCCTGCGTTAGAACGTTAGTTCCTGGTCCTCCTACAAGTATAAGGTTGTTCCTTTCTTCCTTCTCGGCCTTGACATCAACGTCGAGTTTTACCGCGAATTCTCTAGGCATTTTGGCAAATTGCCCTAAGAAGAACGTTAAGTGTGAAGCATAGTGGCCGTCTCTGGCACTTGTTTTGAACGGTCCGTGAGGCGTTGGACTGCCCACGACTATTTTTCCTTCGAACGTACCATCTTCTCTGACAAACTCTTTGAAGAACTTCTGAATCCGCTCATCCATGCTCAGCACCGAAATCTTTCTAATAGTTCTATATTCTTGCGGAAGCTCTATTCCGAAGGCTGGTGAAGCTGCTTTGTAGTATTTCGCTGTTGCCCCTTTCTTTTCTTCCTCTCTTGTTACGGTTATAGCGCCTGCTTGCGTGAGTTTTCTTATGTGATAGTAGACTTTCTGTTCATGGATGCCCATTTCCTTGGCTATTTCCATTGGATACATCTCTTTTTCTGAAAGCAACAACAGTATCTTCCAGCTTAGTCGATTGAGAATAAGCTTCAGTTTTTGCGGATCTTTTACTACTGCTATTTCTTTGACTTTCTGTATCTTGTCTTCTTCAAACAGGAGGAGCCTTTTGTCCATGATTGTCGGCTAGCAGTAAGCCGTATCCATTATAAAAATTTTTGTTATGGTTCGGCAAAAACGAAACGGGTTCAACGATGGATCAATGGAATATCATGGGAAAGAATCTAGAAACTCTTTTAGAACTAAAGATTTTCCCTTAAAAATACTTATTAAATCCAAAGAAGCTTGAATAGGGCTTACAGAAGCGAAAATCAAATCATGAGGTCCTGACATGTGTGGCATATTTGGCTGCATTCTAAATGATGGAAAAGCCGCTCCCATTATCCATGCGGCATTGAAGCGTCTCGAGTATCGTGGCTATGATTCTGTTGGCGAGGTAACCGTGCAGGATGGTAAGCTATACATAAAGAAAGACCAAGGGAAAATAGATGATGTACACATTCTGCACAACTTGGATGACTTGCCCGGATCCCTCGGCATCGGGCACACGAGGTGGGCTACCCACGGAGCGCCAACACAGATTAATGCACATCCACACGTTGACTGCACTGAGCAGATTGCTGTCGTACATAATGGCATAATAGAAAACTTTGCCGGGTTGAAATCTGAACTTGAAAGTCGTGGACACGTTTTCAAGTCCAGAACTGACACTGAAGTAATCGCTCATCTGATTGAAGAGAATCTGAAGAGGAATTCCGCTTTGAGTCTTGCTGATGCAGTTCTTGAGGCTGTAAAAAGACTTGATGGTTCATATGCGATTGCCGTAGTCTCAACCAAGGAACCCAACAGGATAGTATGTGCCCGAAACGAGAGCCCACTTGTAGTTGGGGTCAACCAGAATGCCGTATATTTCGCATCAGACATTCCTGCTTTTCTGCCCTTAACGAGCAAAGCCCTAATGATTGACGATGGCGAACTACTGACACTCTCGCTCGAGGGCATTGAAATCAAGAAGATCTCTGATTCACGCGCGATCACGCGTGAGCCAAAGCTTATCGACTGGTCGCCTGAGATGGCTGTGAAGCAAGGCTATCCTCATTTCATGATCAAAGAAATTCATGAACAACCGGAAACTTTGCGGAACACGCTGAGGATGCAGGAACACTATCTGGATCTTATGTCTACCTTTCTTGACCGAGCCCGCGAAGTATACCTAGTTGCATGTGGAACATCGTACCATGCTTGTTTGGCAGCTTCTTACATGTTCTCAAAACTTGCTTTTCTTCCAATGTACCCAGTCATAGCTTCGGAGTTCGTGGAGCAGCATGGCAAATCAGTCAACATAGACAGCACAATCCTGGCTGTGAGCCAATCAGGTGAGACAGCAGACACGTTGGCCTCCGTAAACTGGGCGCGACAAAGAGCCGCGACAGTCCTCGGTTTGACAAACACGATTGGCTCAACATTGACGCGGGTTTCAAGAGTTTACATTGGTCAGCAGTCTGGACCAGAAATTGGTGTCGCGGCGACAAAGACGTTTACTTCCCAGCTTTCTGTTCTCGCTCAACTATCTTTGAGGCTTGCAAAGAAGAGGGGCAAAGTTTCGCAAGATGAGATGGATTACCTAGGCGAAAGACTGGTTAAGCTACCTGAAACCGTTGAGACGATCATTAATACACAGGAGGAAAAAGTGAAGCAGATCGCGAAGAAATACAAAGATTCAAAGATCTTCTTTTTCCTTGGTCGTGGAATAAGCACTGCCACAGCTTACGAAGGCAGACTCAAGCTCATGGAGGTAGCTTACGTTCCAGCAATAGCCTACCCAGCAGGAGAAAGCAAGCATGGACCGATAAGTCTCATCGAAGCTGGCTTCCCCGTCGTCTTCATATGCCCTAAAGACGAGACTCACAAAACGTTGATCGGAAACATAATGGAAATGAAGGCCAGAGGGGCTTCAATAATCGCCGTTATCGAAGAAGGCGACGAAGAAGTTAAGAACCTGGCTGACGACTACATAGAAGTTCCAAAAGGAATCCCCGACGTATTGTCGCCCATTCCCTTCGTGACACCGTTGCAGCTGCTGGCCTACTACATGGCCCTTGAACGTGGACACAACCCTGACATGCCTCGGAACTTGGCAAAATCAGTGACTGTCAAATAGCTGCTTCTTATTTTGCATCCTTTTTCAAGATTCAAATGTGTTAAAAGCCAGTCTGCTGAATATCTCTCAGAGGCCTTTGATTGGAAAAGGAAGCTTGGGAGAAACTCGTTGACAGCTTGATGAGAGAAAGCATTCTGCGTTCGCCAAATGCGATCAGGGCTATGCGTGCTGTACCCCGCGTTGGTTTTCTTCCAGAGAATATGAAAGAGTACGGTGCAGATGACACGCCGCTTCCGATAGGTATGGGGCAGACTATTTCTGCGCCACATAGTCTTGGCTCATCGCCAAGCTGGGCGAAACATGGTTTCAATAATGAATGAAGCCCTCCTGTTGGATGTTGGTAATAACGTGCTGGAGGTCGGTGCGGGTTCAGGATGGCATGCTGCCACGATAGCGGAGATTATCGCGCCTGCAAGTGCGCCTAGGAGCAATTGGGGTCATGTCTATACTGTTGAAATCGTTCAAGGCTTGGCGGACTTTGCGAGAAGAAACATCATGAAGGCCGGGTATGGTGACCGAGTCACAATAACCTGCACTGACGGCTCTGCTGGTTATCCGGAAAAGGCTCCGTATGATCGGATTCTCGTCACAGCTGCGGCTCCTGACGTTCCTAAGCCGCTGATTGAGCAGTTAAAGCTAGGCGGAATCATGTTGATCCCGGTTGGAAGCGTATCGCTTTTCCAGAACCTCTTGAGAGTAACGAAAGAAGCCAGTGGAAAGACAAAGGTTGAGAACCTCGGTGGCGTGGCCTTCGTACCTTTAACTGGACGTTATGGCCACAAATTCTGAGGTTTGCGTCTGATTATGGGATTTCCAATTTCTCCTTGTATGAGGGTAGGTCTAGCCAGCCGTGTCCGCTAATGTTCATACAAATCACTTTTTCTGAGCCAGCTTTTTCAGCTTTCAATGCTTCGTCGGTTCCAGCTTGAAGGGCATAGCTGGATTCAGGGGCAGGCAGCCATCCCTCGGTTTGGACAAAGGTTTTTGCAGTTTCAAAGATTAGTTTCTCGTCAGTTGGGTATGCAACGGCTTTGATTATGCCGTGCTTTCTCAGCACACTTATGATGGGGGCAGCTGCATGGTATCGTAAGCCATCAGCCCTAATCGGAGTCATGTCCGTCTTGTGGCCGAGAGTATACATCTTCATAAGCGGTGTGTGCTCGGCTACGTCGCCGAAATCGTACTTGTACTCTCCTTTTATGAGATTAGGTGCTGCCTCTGATTGAGCTGCTAAGAACTCGCACTTGCGCTTGCCTTTAAGGACTTCGCCAATGAATGGTAGGGCAAGGCCTCCAAAGTTGGAGCCGCCGCCTAGGCAACCAGTGATCAAGTCTGGTTTTTCATCAATTGATTCAAACTGCTTAATGGCTTCTAAACCTATTACTGATTGCTGCGTCAGGACGTGATTCAAAACTGAACCCAGACAATACACACTGTTCTTGTGTGTCTCTGCGTACTCCAATCCTTCAGATATTGCGATACCAAGTGAACCAGGACTCTTCGGATTCTTTAAGAGAATATCTCTACCAGCCTTTGTTTCTCTGCTAGGCGAAGAGTAAATCTTTGCGCCAAGAAGCTTCATCAGGGTTCTTCGGTCGGTCTTCCAGTCATAAACAGATTTGACCCAGAAAACTACGCATTCAAGATCCAATAGCCTTGCAGCATATGCAAGGGCCGTCCCCCATTGCCCCGCGCCTGTTTCCGTGCTTAATGTCCTCTTTCCCTCTTTCATAGCGTAATAGGCCTGTGCGATCGCGGTGTTCGTTTTGTGAGAGCCCGTGGGAGACAAATCTTCACGTTTATAGTAAAGCCTGACCTTTTTCAAACCTAACCGTTTTTCCAAGCGCTTTGCTCGATAAAGTGGTCTCGGTCGACCCATGTGAATGTAAAGCTCGCGGATTTCCTCAGGTATAGAAATCCAGCTCTGGTCCGACATTTCTTGCCCCAGACACTCTTTGATCATGGTCCTCCCCAGATACTCCATCCGTGAAGGACCAGATTCAGGCTCCTTCGCGGGAGGCAGTGGCTCAGGCAGGTCGCGAACGATGTTATACCATTTTTTCGGGAACTCGTCTATTGATAGAGTAATCTGATCTATCTCCATGATCATTCACCATTTTGAAGACCTATAGTATTGTTGGCTCTACATTAAAGATTTCCGCTTTGCTTTTGACTTCGTCCGATACTGATTATCCGAACCATTTTTCCAGCGTTGTCTTTCCTTTAGACTCGGTTATGCCCTTCTGCATCTTTTCCAGAGCTTTCCTAACACGGTCTTCTGAGAAATCTCTCTGCGTACAGATGAAATCCACCACCCCTTCAACATCAGGCTCTTTCCATTCGATTCTGTAGCTATCCGTGACTTTTGGGTGAAGGAAAATCTCTCTGATTCTTTGAGGTTCAGCAGGAAACTCGGCGTTTCGCAAATGTGGCATGGTGTTCTCTATGTTTCCGTGTTCTTTTATCAATTTTAAGGCAGTTTTCGGGCCCAATCCCTCTATGCCGTCTGGATTGAAGTCCGTTCCAATCAGTATTCCCACGTCAACTAGCTGTTCATATGTTATGCTGCATTCCCTCAAAACTTGTTCAAGTTCAACGATTTCAGGTACGACCTCAATGAAAACGTTCTTGCTAGGCAGTTTTCTTCGACCAGAAATCGTCACGTTTCTAATGAGTTTCGGTGCCCCAAAGAGCAAGCTGTCATAATCTTGGCTCGCGCAATAGTCTGCATCTCCACGCTTAGCTAGGTATGCTGCTTGGGCTTCTCCCTCACTCGGAGCTTGAATCCAAGGGATTCCCATCAGAGCCAGCAGTTTCTTGCTGTCTTCTGCCATGTAATCCTTCAACCGAGAAGTCGCTTGGGCATACACGCGGGCCTCTTCGATCTTTCCCTCTTTCAGTGCGCGTTCATACCTCACCTGAGCCTCCTGCTTCACTTTCACGCGTCTTTGAATCTCAACCTCTTTCAACGCTGGAGGCGTTCCGTCGAAAACGTAGATCGGCTTTATGCCAAACTCCACAAGATTGCTTGTTCTGTAAAGCAAGCCGCTCAGATGGCTGGTAACCTTTCCAGTGCTGTCCTTCAAGGGCGTTCCATCAGGCTGGCGAATTATGGCTAAGAACTGATATAATGCGTTGTAAGCATCTATGGCTATGGATTTTCCGCCCATATCCTCAAGTCTGACCACAGTTTTTGGAACGAGGTCGCGAAGGTTTACACCCAAAACAACAGCACCTGAAAAATAGTGGCTTGAAACTACGATAATAAACTTGCGAAGATCAAAACATAGAAGATATAAGTAAGCTTAACAATTACAGAACCACCATCGGATGGGAAATGATGACTGAAAGGGCATCGACGATAACCTTGGTTACTTGCACAAGCTGCGGGAAGCCGATTCCGCCAGGAGGAGAGGCTACAAAGTTTCTCTGTCCAAACTGCGGTGAGATCCAAATCAAACGCTGCGGAAAGTGCAGGAAGTTTGGACGCCCCTATAAGTGCCCAAAATGCGGTTTTATAGGTCCATAAAATGTTTGAAGGAAGGTTTGAGAATGGGTAATGTTGTTGTCATGTACAAGATATTTCCGACAGACATAGTTGAAAGCTTTGATGATTTGAAGAAAAAAATCGAAAGCAATCTGCCTGAGTTTTCTTCTGTTGGCGGGTATGGTGAGGAGCCTGTGGCTTTTGGTTTGAAAGCCCTTTTGGTTCAGGTGAAGTTTCCTGAGGATAAGACTGGCTTGGTTGACGAGTTTGAGACGAAGTTGGGATCGATTGAAGGCATCAGCCAAGTTCAAACATTGATGGTGCGTAGGACAAGTAGATAGATTTAAACAGTTGTCTTAAACACTTATATAGGAAAGAACCTCTGTTTCAACCCAAATTATTACGATAATCGTGGAAGTGTTCTAGTTGAGTGAGGTACAATTACGTGTTGGAGATGCAAGGCAAAGAGATGTCGGGCGGGGAATAGCACGCATCGACCAAAAAACAATGCAGAAGCTGGGCATCAGTGCGGGCGATGTCATAGAAATAGTCGGCAAAAGAACGACCTCAGCCATTGCTTGGCCCGCTTACAGTGAAGACCAAAACCATGATCTGCTGCGAATTGATGGTTTCTCACGCAAAAACGCTGGAGTAGCCATAAATGAATATGTCTTGGTTCGACCAGCCAAGGTCAAGACCGCCATGGCCATCACGTTTGCTCCAGTGGACATGAGATTAAACGTTGATGAAGATTTCACCAATTTTGTTAGAAACCGTCTGATGGAGAGAACACTTGTTGAAGGAGACACGACGCTCGTTATGATGCTTGGTCACGCCATACCGTTTACTGTTTCGAAGACGCGTCCACATGGCATAGTAAAAGTCACAGGGGAAACAAGGCTCACGATACTTAACGAGCCTGCACCTGAAGGAAAGGGTCTGCCACGGACCACGTATGAGGATGTCGGTGGACTACACGAGGAGATTCAGAGAGTCAGGGAGATGGTTGAGCTTCCGCTCAGGCATCCTGAGCTTTTCCAAAGGCTTGGAATAGAGCCTCCGAAAGGAGTGTTGCTTCACGGTTTTCCAGGGTGCGGCAAAACGTTGATAGCTAGAGCTGTCGCTAATGAGTCTGAAGCCAACTTTTATTCGATAAATGGGCCGGAAATCATGAGCAAGTTCTATGGGGAATCGGAGGCGAGGCTGAGAGAGATTTTCCAGCAGGCTCAACAGAATGCGCCGAGCATAATATTCATTGACGAACTGGATGCTATAGCGCCTAAGCGTGAAGAGGTCACGGGTGAGGTTGAAAGGCGTGTGGTTGCGCAGCTTCTTGCTTTGATGGATGGTCTTTCAGGAAGAGGGAACTTGATCGTTATAGGTGCAACAAACAGACCGAGTGCTCTTGATCCAGCCTTGCGAAGACCAGGTAGGTTTGACAGGGAAATAGAAATAGGGGTTCCTGACAAGAAGGGAAGGTATGAGATTCTTCAGATTCACACTCGTGGAATGCCCTTGGCTGAAGATGTTGATCTTAAGAAGCTGTCAGAAATGACTCATGGCTATACGGGCGCCGACCTTTCAGCCTTGGGCAGGGAGACCGCAATGAAGGCTCTTCGGAGATACTTGCCCCAGATAAATCTTGAGGAGGAACGTATTCCTCCGAGCGTTTTGGAGAAGATGGAAGTGAAGATGGAGGATTTCATGGGTGGTTACAAGGAAGTTACTCCTACAGCCATGCGAGAAGTGTACATTGAGGTGCCGTCGGTTCACTGGGACGACATCGGAGGACTTGATGAAGTCAAGCAAGAACTTAAGGAGGCAGTGGAGTGGCCGCTCAAAAGTCCTGAAATATTCAAAAGGCTTGGCATAAAGCCGCCTAAGGGCATACTGATCTATGGTCCTCCAGGCTGCGGCAAAACACTGTTGGCTAGGGCGGTGGCCACGGAAAGTGAAGCCAACTTCATATCGATCAAGGGTCCGGAGGTCTTCTCAAAGTGGGTTGGCGAATCAGAAAAGGCGATTAGAGAGGTTTTCAGAAAAGCCCGTATGGCAGCGCCTTCAGTGGTATTCTTTGATGAGATTGATGCGCTTACGCCGCGTCGGGGAATGGGTTTTGGAGATAGCGGAGTAAGCGAACGCGTTATCAGCCAGCTTCTGACCGAGATGGATGGACTCGTGACCCTTGAGGACATTGTTGTCATTGCCGCCACAAATAGGCCTGACATTGTTGATCCAGCAGTGCTCCGTCCAGGCAGGTTTGACAGAATGATTTACGTACCTGAACCCGACGAGAAGAGCAGGCTCCAGATATTCAAGATATACACAAAGAGCATGCCTTTGGCGAAAGACGTTGACGTAACACAGTTGGCAGTAATGGCTAAAAACTACTCAGGCGCGGATATCGAGGCTCTTTGTCGGGAAGCTGCGTTGCTCGCCTTGCGCAAGGATGTCAACTGTACTGAGGTTTCGCTGAAGAATTTCGAGGACGCGTTGAAGAAGATGGGTCCGTCGGTGACGCCTGATATGGAGAAATGGTACAAGGGTTTCATGCAGCAGGCTCGTCAAGTGCAAAAACCATCAACGCCCGTGGCATAGAGACGGTGCTTATGCCTATGAAAACATGGAAAACCCATCCTGCCTACTTTGTTCTGCTGGAATTCTTGCAGAAGAAGGGCGCAGTGACAGACGCGGATCTGTTCGAGGCGCTTACAGAAGAGTTCGGTGATTTAGGTTTCAAGGACTTTAATGAGCTACTGATGCGGTTAGAAGTAAGCGGTAAAATACGGACGAGTTCTATGGCGCGTGGAAAAAGACGAGTTGAGCTCAAAACCTAAGACGCGTCCTTGCTAAACCCTTAGTGTTCAGCTTATGACAATTGACTCAGACGTAGTAGTAGTTGGAGGCGGTCCTTGCGGATCATTTGCAGCTTTGAACATCGCAAAACGCGGCGCAAGCGTAACTGTTTTTGAAGAGCACAACGAAGTCGGTGTTCCATCACACTGTCCGGGTCATTTGAGTATTAAGGGTCTCAAAGACTTAGGCTTATATCCTCTGCCAAAGGGGATCGTCGAAAACACTTTTGTTGGGGCCATTTTCCATTCGTCAAAGGGCAAGAGCTTCTCGGTTCGTTTTTCATCGCCGGTGACATGTGCTGTCAACCGTGCTCTCTTTGATAGACATATCGCGAGGATGGCAGAAGACGCTGGCGCGCATTATCAGCTGAACAAACGTGTTGAATCGTTGATAATTGACGACAACTTTGCTAAAGGGGTGATTGTCAGGCAAGGTGAAAGAGAGGAGAGATTCTCCGCCAAGCTTGTTGTAGACGCGGAGGGTATTTCTTCGCGGCTTTTGAGACGGACAGGTTTGACGCAGTTGTCTCGGAGTATGGTTGTCAACGGAGTGGAGGCAGAAATCGAAAATGTCAATGATGCTGAGTCGGACATGGTTGAAGTTTTTCTTGGAAAAAAGTATGCCCCAGGCTTTTATGCTTGGCTAATCCCGATTGGTAATGGAAGGGCAAAGGTGGGTTTAGGCGCAAATTCTGGGAAACCGAAGGAATTTCTGCAGAAGCTTATGGCAGAACATCCAGCGGCTTCGAAGAAGCTAGGCAAGGCAGAGGTTTCCAAAATAGCTTTTCATCCGATAACGCTTGGAGGAATGATCCCGAAGATTTATTCGAATGGGTTCTTAGCTGTGGGTGACGTAGCCTCTCAGGTGAAGCCTACTACTGGCGGCGGTGTGGTTCTTGGACTGAATTGTGCAAAAGCTGCGGCTGAAACTGCATGCACAGCTTTTCACGAAAGCGATTTTTCATCGGAGCTTCTCGGCACTTACCAGAAAAAATGCAGAGAGTTCCTGAATTTTGATCTTCGTTTTATGCTTAAGGCGCGTAAGCTTCTTGACTCTATGTCCGATGAAAAACTGGATCAGACCGTTGAATTATGCGCTAAGCTGGGTTTGGAAAAGACATTGCAGAGTGTTAGCGACGTGGATTTTCAGGGGCGCTCATTTCTGCGTATTTTGGGAAGTCCAAGGATGTTAGCAGTTCTTGGGTATTTCTTTTATCTTTTTCTTTCTGCGAATCCTTAAAATCTGTGGTGGGACAATGTTGATCGGCGGTTGTGTTATTCATGTCTGGGTTTCGGTATAAACAGGTTATTGTTTTCCATTCTGGGTTGCGGTTGAGTAAGGGTAAGGCTGCAGTGCAAGCTGGCCATGCTGCGGTTTCCGCTGCTGAAGAGGCTCGCAAGCACCGCAAGGAATGGTGGGAAGATTGGATTACCGAAGGGCAGCGCAAGATAGCCGTTAAGGTGAAGAATGAAAAGGAACTTTTGGAGTTGGAGAGCCAAGCGAAAGAACTGACCCTGCCCTGTGCGCTAATCATTGACAGAGGATTGACGGAGATTCCACCTAACACGATTACCTGTTTGGGTATTGGGCCTGCACCTTCAGAAAAAGTCGACAAGCTAACGGAGCGACTTCCCCTTCTATAGATAGGCGATATGTGTCTTGCTTGTTCCCAGATTAGAGAAGCAAGTCGGCATTGAGGTCTATGCCACCAAGTCGCTAGGTATTGACGGTGTCATCCGCAGGTCTATTGATGATTTTGTTGTTGAGGAAGTATTGGTTGATGGGTCTAGGGCAGAGATAAAGCCCTCTGCCGAACGTGGCGCCTTGGGTTCTTCGTCTACCCAGAATCGTTGTCTTCTATGCGTTTTGGTCAAACGAAACTGGGATACTCTTTATGCTATGAAAACTGTTGCCGATCAACTTGGCATAAGCATGGGGCGAATTCACACTGGAGGCATGAAAGACGCGAAAGCCATTACTGCACAACATATTACGATTGAAGAAGCATCAATTGAAGATGCCAAGAAAGTGCACGTTAAAGACATCGAATTGCGTCCATTGGGCTACGTACGCGGCAGGCTTTCATCATACTACTTGCTCGGAAACAGTTTTCGAATAACAATCAGTTCGATAAGCCACTTGAAATCCACTATCAAGAAGCGAATCGCACAGACTGTCGAGGAACTCCAATCAGTCGGAGGCATTCCTAACTTTTTTGGTCATCAGCGGTTTGGTATGACTCGGCCGATTACTCATTTGGTCGGAAAGGCAATTGTCAAAGGAGATTTTGAGAAAGCTGCAATGCTTTTCTTGGCTAAGCCGAGCCCTCATGAGCATCCATCTTCTAGACTGGCACGAGAGGCGCTGCGAGAGACACAGGATTGCAGACAGGCTTTGCGGGATTTTCCTAGACAGCTACGTTATGAACGGTTGATGCTCAGACACTTAGCAGAAAGGAAAGATGATTATGTTGGCGCTTTTAAACAGTTGCCAGTCAAGCTTCAGAAGCTCTTTCCGCAAGCTTACCAATCTTATCTTTTCAATAGATTCCTTAGCCGAAGGATTCAAGCTGGTCTTCTTTTGGATAGGATAGGAGTCGGCGACTACGTTGTGACCGTTGAACGTTCTAGTCTGCCTATGGTGACCATGTTTAAAGCTGTCACCGTCGAAAATCGTGTTCAGATCAATAAAGACATACGAGCTGGCAAGATGCGTTTGGCTCTCCCACTAATCGGTCTGAAACAGTTTGCTTCGCTTGGGGCTCAGGGAGATATCGAAAAGCAAGTTCTAGAACAAGAAGGCATTGCGAATGAAGATTTCAGAATCCCAGAGATGCCCGCTGTGAGTTCAAGGGGAGAATTGAGATCTGCTACAACTCTATTGAACGGCTTTTCACTGGATGAGATCGCTTGCGATTCAGATGATCCATCTAAACACGAGGCCAAAGTGAGTTTTGCGCTTCACCGGGGTTCCTATGCAACGATTGTTCTGAGAGAACTCATGAAAACGCGCAATCCGATAGAAGCAGGCTTCTAACTGGCCAACGACTTGTGCTGCCGTTACGCAGTTTTCTTGTCGGCCTTTTCCGCTTTCTCGGCGTGGGCACGTATGACGTGCATGGTTTTAGCTAGTCGCTCTAGCTCCTCGTCGCTCATCCATTCAGTTTTGAGATATTCGCAGATTCTTTCGTCGCTCAGTCCTAGTCTTCTGGCTTCTTCAACTGCAAGACGGTAAGCTTCAACCTCAGTCGGTCTCTCCGTATATGTAAACCTGTCGTCAAAAAGCTCCTTTCCCTCCAAGAACTGTCTAACGTGAACAAGCTCGTGGATTATGTCAAGGTATATGTCGATTATGTTGCCTTCTTTCAAATAGGTGGCACTGATGAGAAGGTGACCGTCTTTTTCACTGACGCCCATGTAGCCTCTTATCCCAGCAAACTCCACTTTAAGGTTCCTCAGCACTTTCTCGGTCTTTTCGCCGAAAATCCTTCTGACGGCATCGATTTTTTCAAAGCCCTTAAAATAGTCCGTAAAAGGGTAAGTTGCCACCTTTACGTCGCGTTCGATCTCAACCTTCAGTTCCGTATCTATGATTGCTGATCCCTCATCATGATGCGTATTTCATAGGAAAATACATTAGTAAAGCTTATTCCCGTATAAGCTTTGACAGTCAAGGCGCGCCTATCGGCGCAAGCGTGCATCTAGATGTTTCACGTAAAGAAGATGTCAATTGAAGACTTCATGTTTGCGATTCATCTTACTGATCAGATGGGATGGAATCTGGCTGTGAGCGATTTTGAGTTCATGATGGAGCTTGAGCCTGAAGGATGCTTTGTGCTGTCTGAAGACTCGGAAAGAATTGGTATCGCCACAACTGTGAGTTTCGGTAAGATAGGCTGGTTTGGAAATTTGATTGTCAGCAAGAATCGTCGTGGAAAAGGTGCAGGGTCGTTGCTAGTTAGACATTCAATCAAGTATCTTAAGAGCAGGAATGCAGAAACCGTAGGTTTGTATGCGTACGTGGAACGGATTCCTTTCTACAGACGGCTGGGCTTTGAATATGATTCCGATTTCGTTGTTTTGAAGGGAAAAGGCTTTTCTTCACCTATCGGAGCTTGTCTGAGGGAGCCAGAGAAAAAGAATGTTCAGAAAATCGTTGATTTCGACCGATATTGCTTCGGTTCTTCGCGAAGAAAACTATTGGAGCCTATTCTTCTTGACTCGGATAACTTGTGCTACATGCATATGGAACAAGAACGAATCTTGGGATACGCCATAGCCAAGGTGTTCGGAAAAATGGCTGAACTTGGACCGCTAACATGCATGGAAGGGCGTAGCGACATCGCAGTCGGTCTCCTGAGAGCTATGCTTGGCAAGTTGAAGGGCTTTGGTGTCTCACTGTACGTTCCCAAAAATGAAACGCCAATTCTCAGTATGCTGTTGGAATCTGGCTTCAGCGAGAGCTTTCAAGTCGCAAGAATGTCACTGGGTGCTCCAGTTGGTGGAAATTGTATTTACTTGGCTGAATCTCTAGAGAGAGGTTGATAGGGTTGTCTGTGGATTTATGTAGAATCATAGTTGAAGATTTTCTGAAGATTTCTTGGCCGTGCGTTGAGGCTTTGGTAAGAGAATTGGCAGTTTTCAAGGAAAACCAGAGGCCCCAAGTTTCTATGTTTCACTTCAAAGGTGGGCAAAGAATCGATACCGTGCTCAGCGGTGGGCTATTCTTTTTAAGGGCCTCTGTTGAGTACTCAAACCCGCAACTGACTGTTGAAGAGGTTCAGGGAATAATAGCTGCCCGTCTTCTCGAAGCCTGCGGCGACTACTTTCACCAGTACGAGCTGCACACGCCTGACGAGAAAGAAGTCAGTGCGATTTGCGAGATCTTGAAGAAGCCTGCTCAGGGGTCGATCCTTCCGTTTCTGCTCAACACTGATGACATTGAGCCAGACAGATACTCGATGAATCCGTTGAAGGAATCCATAGTGAACAGCGGGCAGAGCGCTTTTCCATGTGGAACTGTGAAAACCGAGCAGCTCGCAATAGATCAGAAGTTCGCTCAGAAGTATGAGGGTTCGCTTGTTTGCAAAGACGAAATAGAAAGGATAGCTCGGCATCTTCAAACATGTAACAACAGTTACATGGACATGGTGGACGCTGTAAAATATGAACACCTTGAACGACTGTCGGAATCTTTCGGAATCAATCTCTGCATTCACTCGATGCGGCTGCCCCTCGCAATCCTACAGAATGAATCAACTGACGGTCTGTTGCACTACATTATAAGAACAACTCATGCAGACTATCAGTCCGTCGAGTGCGTATACAGGTGCATGGGCAGAAGCATGAAGAACCTAACCACACTTCTAACTGTACCTCACTCAGCTAAAGGCTACGGTTCGAAACGCGCAGCAAGAGGTAGAATCTATTTTGACGGAACAAAACTGAAAAGCGTCAAGGTTGACTATCGAACAACCCCACTATATCCGAATGCAATCGACCCTAACGACATCAGCTTTGCAAGAGCCGAAGACACCTTCACTGTGTCAGGAGAGAAGCTTGGAAGCTACAATTTCAAGGACACTCCATCCTCGCCACAATTCTTTCTTTACTCTCTCGCATCCCCAGAGAATGCGGTTCTTTGGCACGGGATTGGAGCGTTCGGTGCGTCAGAGCTTTTGAAGAGCTATACGACAACGCGTTTTGCCTGTGCAAAAGGCTTGTTGATCAGCAGGTTGAAAGAAAGGTTCGGGATCGCTGCAGGAATGCCTTTGCAGTTTAACCTCGTCCCAAAATACATCTGGTTCCATCCGACACATCGGAATATCGACGCGAGCATAGGCTGTGTTCAAGACCTGAAGTTTCTGGCCGATATTGGGATGAAAATGGAGAGTCTTCAGACTGATCAATATGTTCGTAAGCAGGATTGAGTTCTGACACAATGTTTTTCAGACAGATCAGGCATTTGGGCGACAACTTCTCCTATGTTCTTGCGGATGAAACAACGCGCGAGGCTGCTGTCGTCGATCCCAGTTTTAACGCTGACACGATAATTCATCTGTCAGAAGATCGGCATTTGAATGTGAAATACGTTATCAACACTCACAGCCACGGAGATCACACTGCAGGCAATGAGGACATCAAGTCAAAGTACGATGCAAAGATCGTCGCTCACAAGCTGTCTGCTGTCAATAAGGACATCAGCGTGATTGATGGTGACACGATAAAAGTTGGTAACGTCTCCATTGAAGTGATCTATACACCAGGGCACACGCCAGACGGCATCTGCCTGCTGGTCGGGGACAAACTGCTCACAGGTGATACACTTTTCGTGGGCGAGTGCGGCCGGACTGATTTGTTAGGCGGGAGTGCCAAGGACTTGTACTACAGCCTTTTCCATAAACTGGCGAAGCTTTATGACAAAGTCGATGTATATCCTGGACACGATTATGGATCGAAACCGCATTCAACAATCGGATGGGAGAGGAGGACAAACTACACTTTGGAAAAGCGAAGCCTTGAAGAATTCGTCGAGTTCATGAGAGAACCATGATTGAGAGTATTTCCATGCTGGCTGTCTTGGCTAAGGTGATTACGCCCTGGGTAAAGATGTCGAGCAGAATTTTGGGCGTTTTCCTATTCGAAAACATAGAAAGATTTTTGTTCAATCAGCTAGAGAGTTGAGTTGTGTGTGGAACCTTGACACAGAGGAAGGATCTTCTCAGTGAGCCGGTAAAGCCCATCAGAATAAACGGGAAATTATCCGTAGATCAACTAATTCAGCAGTTTAAGGGTTCTGGGTCTTTTGGGGCTGGGCGTCTTTCAGTGGCATGTGATGTTTATGAGAGAATGGTGCGAGACAGAAGGTGCACGATTTTTTTGGCTTTGGCAGGCGCCACTGTTCCTGCGGGGATGCGTTCCTTGATTGCAGATTTGATTCGTGAAAGGCTGATTGACGTAGTTGTGAGCACGGGAGCGAACATGGTTCACGATGCCATAGAAGCATTGGGGGGTCATCATTATAAGGGTCACTGGCTTATGGACGATCATGTTCTTTACAGATATCATGTGTACCGCATTTATGATGTTCTTGTTCCAGAAGAAGACTTCATCAAGCTGGACTACAAGCTCTCGGGATTATACGACGAAATAGCTGAAGAAAACAAAGGAAAGACTCTTTCCTCAAGCATGTTCGCAAGGGAATTGGGCAAAAGACTGAATGACCAGAACTCGATATTGCACGCGGCGTACGAAGCTGATGTCCCGATTTTCCTCCCTGCTGTGCGCGACTCAGAATTCGGATACATATACTATGTCCATGCTTCACGGAGAGAGTTTCAGAATACTCTTTTGCTGGATGCCTTCAAAGATGTCCCCGAGATTATCGGTATTTTCAGGCGTTCTGAACGAAACGGCATGATAGTCATAGGCGGAGGTGTGCCCAGAAACACAATTCAGTCGGCAGCACTTGCGACAAAGTCCGGTTTGGATTACGCTGTGGTGATCACGATGGACCGGCAGGAAACAGGAGGATTGTCAGGGTCGACGTTGGAGGAGACGGTAAGCTGGGGGAAACTTAAAGGTAACGCCGACAATGTCATGGTCATCGGCGATGCGATGATTGTTTTTCCGCTCATTGTTGCTTCCGTCATTGAGAGGATTGGAAAAGACTTTGAGCGCGCTAGACCTGCGAGCTTGGGGAAATCCAAATGACGAAGAAAAGCGAAGCAGAACAAAAGGTCTGTGGCAATTGCGGTAGCCACAATGCTTACAATTACCCTGAAGAGATCTTCTGCACGAGACGCTTTCTAGAAAACAAGAGTCCAATAGTAAAGACACTGTGGTACTGTGAAGACTGGCACTTGAACCCGCAGAGGTGTCAATGTATTGAAGATGTCACGAAGAATCAAAAACGATAAACTTGTTGCGGTTTTCACGGCGAACGCGCATGTCCGACTTTTGCTTCTATCCAGCGAGCGTAATCAACGTGATGCACGCTTTTGCACGTACAGGCTGTCTCCTCAACCCAATCGGGAGAAGCCCGCTCTATCTACTGCGTCTCCTTCGTACATAGGAATTGGCTGGTCGTTGATTCTCTTTCCATAGGACAATTCCATTGATTGTCAAAGTGTCAACTTCGAGCAGCGACCGCCATGCCCTTGCTTCGATTAGACTTTGCCGAAGTTCTTCCTTAGCTTCTCTAAGGAATCCAATCCTCTTGTTTAGAGAGATTTCTGTTAAAGCAATCTTCTTGAGTTTCCTACCTGCTACACTCATTTGAGTTCTTCCGAAGATGCTACTATGCTTCCTGGTAAAAATCGGTTCTTTCAAAGGTCGATACGTATCAAGAAACGCCACATAAATGTAGCATCGTGAACGTCCAAAAACATTCAGGTCCGAATTCGAGTGCCAAGCTTGAGACACGCTGAAGTGTAAGATTCTGTCTTTTGATGATAATATCTTGGGCTGTCTTCTGGAAAGATGTCTAACTCACTCGGATAAATCCTTCCGTTTTGACGTGCTGATACGAAAGTAACGTTTTATGCTTTAGGGCTTAAGCATTAAATAAACGATGTGACTATTGTAGTAATAGGGAATAATTCTATTGGAAACCATAGATTCTGAAATTGGTCAGAAAAAGAATGTTTGGTATAGGAGAAGGTCCGGAATTGCGGCTTCTGCTATAGTCTTGACTTTACTGGCTATTTGTGTGGTCGTAGGTTTTTCTTTCTACAACCAGAGTGGGACCGGAGGCGAGCCAATCTCCTTTTTCTGCCACACTGCACTGGGTGATGGGGCGTTTATACTAGCTGTGGGAATAAACATCACGGATGGTATGGATCAAGCAGAGGCAGTTGCCGTGGCAGGCCAAGTCTATTCCAGAATTTGTGATAGTCGGGGTGAAGTCGAACTCAGGAGAGCTGAACCAGGCACAAACGGAACGTGGACCGTGGAATATTGTTGCCTTATTGACATACAGCGACCCGGGTGCACTAACCCCTCAGGGCACACCATCGTTTCCAAGTTTTACAGATTTATCATAAACCCCTTCGATCGAACGGTTGAGTATGGCTAGGCTAAGTGTTTGTGCGCTTTGTGTTCTGTTCTGTAGTTTCGTAGCTGGCCTCATAGCGTAGGGAACAATGCTTCATAATTCTTAAATTATACCGAAAGGGTAATTTGTTATTGGGAGAGCCTATGGGAAATTGTGAAGAGGGCATTTTGCTTCTGTTTATTGTCTTAACATGTCTTGTCGCCTTTGGCTCTGTTGTGCCTGTAGTTTTCGCCCAGTCTGGGCCGAAGACGCCGAATATGCAGATACACATCTATCTAGCTCCAGATCCTGAAAACCAAGCCTTAGAGGATGGCACCATTGACTTGAACGACTGGCCTCTTGTCAAAGATTGGGTTGACAGGTGGGCATTGATGCCAGACCTGATCACCTTGCGAGAATACGTCGAAAACAGCATTATGCAAATCGACATGAACAACCAAATGTGGCCAACAGGCTCCAGCACCAGCAAATTCTACGATCAAACAGACAATCAGAGCGTCAAATCTGCTGAATTCAGGAAAGCCATCGCCCACCTGATTGATCGCGAAACAATCATCCGTGACGTTCTCAAAGGTCTTGGTTTCAGAGTCGACCTTCCGTTGACTCCTTGGCAGAGCGCCTACATTGACATGTACAATTACACAGTGTCCGGTTTGATATACAACTACAACAGGACAAAGGCTCAGGAGATCTTGGATGCTGCAGGCTTCACTTTGAATCCTGCCACCAACATTAGAAGAGATCCGATTAAGGGCGGTGATTTGGCTCCGATTGTCTTCTACATCAGGCAGGATGATCCGAACCGAAGAACAGCGGGCGAAATGCTATCCTTTGAACTGCTGTCTATCGGCATTCCCATCAATTCACACCCGAATCCCTGGTACCCCGAGAGATGGCCTCCACCGTACTGGAACTTATACACTGGTGGCTGGCATCTTGGCTCCATTCCAGACACTTATTACGATTTGTACTCGTCCTCCATGTATGATTCCGCTCACCCCTGGTGGAGTCCAAATCTTGTAGGATTCTGCAATCACGAGTTTGATGAATGCGCATTGAAAGTGAAATATCCTGCGACGCTTGAGGAGGCTCGTGAAGGAGCGGTTCAGTGTGGGCGAATCTTCCTTCAATATTGCCCAGTTGTTCCAATGTGGTCTCCTAAGTCTGCCAAAGCCTACAGAACTGGCTGGACCGGAGTAGTGAACGATTTGGGCTACGGTGTAGACAATACTTACTCGTTTCTTAACATGAACAAGACCGGAGACAACGTGATTGATTGGGGGTTCAAAAACGACATCGAACAACTCAATGTGATAGGCACTACTTGGTTCTGGGATCAAAAGGTCCTGGGACTAGTCTATGAAAGCTTGCTCGAAGAGAACCCATTCGGCTTGGAAACTACAGAGTTCCTGATTGCTGAAAACTACAGCTTGGGCACGTGGAACAGTGACTATGATTCGGAAGCGACAGTTGTGACGTTCAAGATACGCAACAACGTAAGATGGCACGGCGACAACGCATCGCTTGTTGCTGAAGATGTGGCCTTTTCGTTCAACTACACTTACTTCTGCGGAGTCGCAACTGCTTGGAACTATCCACTAGTCGCGGACATGAACGGCACGCGCATACTGGATTCCACAACCATCGAAATCTACTACAACCACAAAAGCGCATGGGCTCTCTACTGGGCAGGGCACCTGCCAATAATCAGAAAGTGCATATGGGAAAAAGTAGACGCTGGCTATCCTGCGAAAAACTATGATCCTGCAAGTACAGACGTAAACAATAATGGCGTCAACGATCTCCTAGAAGATGGAACTGGCCCATGGACTTTCGTCGAATACAGCCAGGGCAACTACGTCAACCTGAAAGCTTACGACCAATACTATTTGTCGCAAGCTTTCATTGAAGAGCGATTGAAAACCATGTTCCACTATCTCGGCGGCGACGTGAACATGGATGGATTGGTAAATGTCCTAGACTTGTCTATCATGGCTAGAGCGTTGGGTACAGACTCCGTTAACTATCCTCGTGGCACCGACTGGCTGCAATATAACCAAAGTTGCGATCTGAACCAAGATGAGAAGATTGATCTGCGTGACTTAGTCAGAGTATCATGCAATTATGGTAGAAACATGGGCTAAAACCCTGATGCAGCCTTATTTACAGAGGGTTTAACACTGAGAGAGACGAGCAGTCAGCCTATGGTCTTCAGCAGATCTGATCGCGTTATTATCCCGACAACTTCTCTGCCTCTAGTCACCAGCACACCCTGATGCCTTTCCAGTATAGGTCGAATCACGTCTATGCTTGTCTGTTCTGGAACCGTCTGCAGAGGCACGTCCATAATATCCTTGGCTCTTGCTTCTGTCAGGTTCGAGTTCAGGTTTCTGATTATGGTTTCCTCAGTTACGGTACCGATGAGTCTATTGCCATTCATCACTGGCAGTTGCGAGATCGCTTGCCGCATCATAACCTCACTAATCTTCAAAATGCCGTCGCTCGGTCTCGCAAAAATCACTCCCTTAGTCATTATGTCCCTGCATTTTATCTGTTTTCTCTCAGTCAAAACCTCCAAAACCTTGTTCACAGTCGAAAGCCGCGGATCAACCTTTCCTTGCTCAATCTTTGCTATGTGCGCCTGGGAAACACCCGCCTGTTCGGCTAGTCTTTTCTGAGTCAGTCCTGCTTGGACCCTCAACTTCTTGATCGAACTGCCTGATATTGCCAAAAAATAACCCCCAGTTATTGCCATATATAAGCCGATACAGTAAAATATATATTTGATGGTGCAGATTACCCTGAATTTCCCAGAAGGAGACGAGTATGCGAAACATAATCGTTGAAGATCTGAAACAGACCCCGCTGGAGAAGCAACGTGTGGAAATAGTTGAAAGGAAGGGCTTGGGGCATCCTGATTACATTTGTGACGCTGTAATGGAAACCATTTCCATAGAACTCAGTAAAGAATACTTGAAAAAAGCAGGCAAGATACTGCATCACAACGTTGACAAATCCCTGCTTGTTGCCGGCGAATGCGAACAGAAATTCGGCGGCGGCACGATCAAACAGCCAATGCTCTTCGTGTTCGGCGACAGAGCAACCTCACAAATCGATGGAGAAAAAATAGACATTGACCAGCTAGCCGCGAGAACTGCCAAGGAATGGTTCAGGAAAAACATGCGCTTTGTGGATCCGGACAAACACGTAAAATACCAGAATGAGATTAAGCCGGGCTCCGTAGGCCTCATGGACATTTTCAAGCGGGAAGGCAATGTACTAGCAGCGAACGACACCTCGGCAGCTGTTGGTTATGCTCCAATGACTGGAACAGAAAAAATAGTGCTTGAAACCGAGAAATACATCAACTCGAAAGAGTTCAAGCAAAGATTCCCTGAATCTGGGGAAGACGTGAAAGTTATGGGTTTCAGGAACGGCAAGGACCTACGCCTGACGGTGGCAATGGCCTTCGTTGACAGGTACGTGAGTAGCGAAGAGGATTACTTCGAAAAGAAGGCAAAGATCCAAGAGGAAATTCACAAATTTGTAGCGGTCAAAACGGATTTTGAAGCAGTTGACGTACGATTGAACACCTTGGACGTGAAAGGGCGAGGCTTAGGTGGCATATATCTGACGGTTCTAGGCACAAGCGCGGACAGCGGAGACTCTGGACAGGTAGGAAGAGGAAACCGAGTAAACGGTCTGATATCTCTCAACAGGCCATTCTGCTCTGAGGCTGCATCAGGCAAGAACCCAGTCAGCCACGTAGGAAAGATCTACAACGTACTCACATTCAGACTGGCTCAACAAATCTATAAGGAAGTGTCAGAGCTCGAAGAAGTCTACATTTGGCTTCTAAGCAGCATTGGAAGCCCTATCGATCACCCAGCGGTTGCTGCAGCCCAAGTCGTGATGAGAGACAACGGTTCTGTGCAGAAGGTGAAACACGAGATCAACGAGGTGCTGAATCGTGAGCTTGCTAGCATAGACAAGTTCTGTTTGGAACTTGCTGAAGGAAAGATCAAGACCTATTGATTGCCAAAAGAAACGCAAGCTTCAAGCTGAATACTGTAAACCGCTTTTCATAGCTTTGTCTGAGGTACCAACGTGCAAGCTGGCTCAGTGAAGACCTTGGCTTTCATTGTCATGATGTTCTTCTTCACCAGCAACCTTTCCAGAGGCTTTCTTCCAGTATACTTCAAGGAAGCTGGCTTGAGCACAGCACAAATGGTTGAGATTCTGTTGTTCACTTTCGTGGTTATTGGCGGTCTCCCAATTGCTCTGCTGAAAATTCCAGAACTTTGATAGAATAATAACTGTTGGAATATTTGCTACTATTCTTTTCTACGTAGCCCTAATTCACGTTAGAGATCCCCTAGTTCTGGGATTAGCATACGGAGCAAGCACAGCCGCTTTTTGGCCTAGCTTCAACATGCTTCAGTTCAGGCTGAGTGAATCGAGAATACGTGCAAGAACAATGAGCCTCTTCTCCTCAATAATACCCGTGGCTCGCTCATTATGCAGATTCATTTGGGAAAGAGCACTCTGTTAGCATCTTGGTAATGATGGAAGCTAGGCTAATGGTCGGCAGAATACTGAATCTAGCGCCAACTTACGTTTTTGCTTCAGAAGGTAGCTATTCAACCTATTTCGTGCTTCTTGGAATCGTTTCGTTGAGCATTGTTCCTTTTTTTTCTCTTGTCCAAAAGAGGCAAGTAGATCACTTTCAACTGCAAAGACTTATCATTCAGTTGCTGTATTCTAGATGTCTCCAAGTGATGTCTATGGAAGCGTTAGAAGCTGCAAGCAACGCATTAGACTGTGTCTTAGAAGCGAAAAAGGGCGAAAGCATAGCCATCTTTTGCGACGATGAGAAGATGGATATTGGCCAAGCCTTTACAAACGGCGCCTTGAAACTTGGACTGAAGACTCGCCTAGTCCCACTGCAAACCGAGAAGAGCACTTTTCGGCAGAATGTCCCGTCGAATCTGACCCAGATTATCTCCAATCAACCACCAGACATTTACATCAATTTGCTGCGCGGAATCCGCGAAGAAGTAGTCTTCAGAATCCAGCTCATCAAGATGGAAACAGAAGGGCATAGATCGCGTTTAGGCCATTGCCCTGGGGTCACAATGGATATGCTCACTGAGGGTGCCTTGGCTCTGACAGCAGATGAGCATAAGAAAATGCAAGGATTCGCCAACGAACTGATGAAGACATTGAGTCGCGTAGAGAAGATAATGATCACAAACCCAACTGGCACTGACGTTTCTTTAGCTGTAGGCGGGCGGTTATTCTTCACAGACACTCTGGTTGACCGAAAAACGAATAAATGGATGAACCTTCCCACGGGCGAGGTGATAGTTGCGCCCATCGAAGATGGTATGGAAGGTCAGCTGGTTTGCGATATGGCCGTCGGTGGAATAGGACCAATAAAGGATCTTGTGAAGTTTACTGTAAAGAGTGGCGTGGTGAGCGAAGTGGTCTCCAAAGATAAAAACGTGTTGAGCCGCATCAAGGATTCATTACAGACTGATGAGAGATCAAGTACGGTTGGAGAATTTGCCTTTGGAATAAATCCCAAGGCGAGGTTTATCCAAGAGTTTCTTGAGGCTGAGAAGCTGCTGGGCACGATTCACATTGCTTTCGGGAACAATTCAGACTTTCCTGGTGGAAAGAATCCGTCCAAAAACCATCTGGACCTTCTGGTTTCGAAGCCAACTGTCAGGGTTCTCAACAAAGATGGCTCTGCGGCAGCTGTGCTCGTGGACGGCAAGTTTCAGCACTGACTTTGGACTGCTAGAACGCTTAAATCGTTGAACATTCGATTTTAGGGAAGGTGGGCGCATGACTGAAAAAGTGGAGCAGAAGACAGAGGAAAAGCTTCCGATATCCGAGTTTTACAAAGTCATTGACTCTGTAACGCTTTTTAAAAGTGAAAAATGGTGGGAAGCAATAGTGGTCTTCGAGTCATATGGGAAACGGTCCATCGGCATGTATCTTTGGCAGAAAAGAGGCGATGTCTGGAAGAGAAAACACAAGTTTAACGTGAGAAACCTAGAAGAATGGAACAAGCTCAAGACGGCAATAGAACAGCTTACGCCTAGACTGGTTTCAAAGTAGCCAAGCCCTGTTTATTCTTTATTCAGAATTCTTATTTTCTATCAGAATGCAGAATTGAATAATCTTATTAATTCAGTTCTACTAGAAAACACAGAAGGTTAAACTTTATGGCGTCTTCCGAGCAAGAAACGAGAGAAATGGTGGGTGACGAACAAGTGGTCCAGCTGGAACAGGAAATCGCTACAGATGCGCAGGAAGACTGTATGCCTTCGGAGGAAGCAAGAGGACAAGAGCAGGGATTTAGCAGATCAAGATTGAAGTTCAACGTTCAGGGAGATAAGAGTAGCTTCATTCATGGACTTTCTGTTGGTATTGGAAGCGGTTGTATCGCAGCATTCGTCATAATGTGGATTGTCGTGTACTTTACTCCGCAGTTGCCGTCAACTGTGACTTATGAGGCGATGCTTGCGATATTCATCTATCCGCTCATCTATCTGCTGGCGGTTGGTCTAGTGGCTCTGACAGCTGGTATAGTCAGAGAATATTTCGTTTTGAGACGCTAGTTCTAGTTGCATGCTTCTTCGACTTGGCATTTTTCCTATCGATGAACGTTTTTTATAGTTAGCCGCTTAAACCTATACTTGTGAAGGCTATGCCCTACACCTTCAAGCAGGCTCTTGAGAGAGTTACAAACCAAAAGGCTCCCGGTCCGTCTGCAACGTTCTCCGTATTTCACCTCGTGCGTGCGCTTGAGCTTATTGCTGAGAAGAAGGTTGGGCGTAGCAAGCTGGCTGAAGATCTAGGTATCGGCGAAGGTGCTATGCGCACAATAGTAGGAAGGTTGAAGGAAGCAGATTTGATCTCGACTTCTAAGATAGGATGCTCTCTAACGAGTAAAGGGTTGAAACTTTGGGAAGATTATGAGTCAAAGGTTAGGAAGATTGAGATTTGCAGAAGTGAGTTGGGTCTTGGGAAGCACAATTTTGCCATTCTTGTCAGAAATGGCGGAGCTATGATCAAATCTGGAATAGAACAGCGCGATGCAGCAGTGGTGGTTGGTGCGAAGAGTGCCATCACGATGATGGTCAAGGGAGATCGCTTGGTCATTCCCTCAGTGAGCGGAAATGTATCCGAGGATTTTCCAGAAGCTGCAAACCAGTTACTTGAGCTTCTGAAGCCTAATGAGAATGATGCAATAGTAATCGCGAGCGCCGATACTCTTGAAAAAGCTGAATATGGCGCGTTGGCGGCTGCGTGGACCCTTCTTGATGGTTACTGAATAGCGTTGAGAGCTTTTGCTTAGTATGTGTATTTTTCGCCGCCCGCTAGCAGGCGTTCCAACGTCGTGTTGAAGTTTATCATTCCTTCATTGGTCCTGGCTGAGACTGGAAGCAACAGGAATCTTATTCCAAGCTCATAAACCGCGTGCATCATATTTCTGCTCAACAAACGTTTCGTTCCTTCTAGTTTCTCGTTGATAGCTGTCTCCAAAGCGTTTGGGTTAGCTGACCAGTCAACTATTTCGTTGACTTCGTCTTTTGGAAGCAAGTCACACTTGGACAGTACGTGGAGTTGTGGTATCAGGAATCGGTTAGTGACTGCTGCAGACAAGAAAAGGTTTGAAACGTAGTTCAGTGGGTTGTGTGAAAAAACGGCATCAAACAAATAGATTAGGGCTTTCGGTTCTTTGGTCAATTCTGTAGCAATGTAGGGACCACTGGCTCTGAAGGCGAACAACTCCATCTGACCCGATGTGTCGACCAGGACAATGTCAGATTGTAGTTCCTCGATTTCCTTTGAGATCTTTTCAATATCGTCGGCGACTAGGTCGGCTGCCATGACTAATGCGCCATTTGGTCCCAGACTGTACTGGTCCATTATGGCTCCTATGTCCACGTAGTCGCGAACGTCTACGTCAGGGGAGTATGGAAGTTTTGATGCTCCTGGATCAAGGTTCACTATTGAGACATCTTGTTTGGCGTTTGTCAGCCATTCGCTGAAGGCTGCTGTGAGCAGAGACTTGCCTGACCCTGCAGTTCCTATTGTGAAGACTATAAACATGCTTCAATCATGCCGTCCTTAACGAGGTACTGTTTTCGGTATGAAACCTTGATCGGGAAGTAATAGGTTTTTCTGTCACGAGGGAATTTCTGGCGGTTGTGGTTCTGGAATGCCCGTGTACGTTTGTCTTCCCATAACAAATGCTGCTATACCGATACAGACTAGAACAACTACAAGAGCTATTAGCACGACAAAGAAGGTTGACAAAACCGTCAATGAACGAGTCGAACTATCTGCCACAGAATAGCCATCACTTCCCGAATAGCTTGCGCGGACATAGCATATGCCCGAAACATCTGCGCTCCATGCATATGAAAATCGTCCTTGTGAATCTGTCTTGACAGTGTCCAGTACAATCCAAGGCGAATTGTTCACCCTGATGTAGATAGTGATATTCTCGTTGGGCAGACTTGGCGAGAGTTGCCCCGAAAATGTGACGATGCCTCCCTGCAGGGAATACGAGGATGAAGTGGTCAGCGTCAATGATGAAGTGACAAGCGTTATGTAGCTTGCGGAGACCTGCCCAGTCGCAACTTGTTCGCTGTTGTCAAGTGTGATTATTTCCGGGTTTGCACCTTTCAAATCTGGAGGGCATTCACCGACTCTCCAACCATCTTGCCACTTGCCTCCAGTGCATTCTGCCACGTAGTACCTGGTGTTATTCTGTGTTACGAAAGAGGCTGCTTCTCTTGAATCTTGAGGAGCTTGTGATAAGCTGACTGCGACGTTCATATGTGCCTCACTTTCATAATATAGAAGCACTGTGTTGAGACCGCCTGCTTTTATTATTGAAGCTGCAATGAAGGAGAATAGATCACAGTCGCCCTTATTGTCAACCATCGTCTCTACGGGATATTTCGGCGGTACAGTGGCTTCGTACAGTATCTGGTGCACGATCATCAGGACACCGTTTGTAAAATCTTCGTCATCAGTGTAAATTTGCATAAGACTGACTGCAATCGGTTGCAACGCATATGGTGTGACGAACTTCGCAAAATCATGCTCTGAGTTTAAAGTGTGGCTTTTTGCATTGTAATATTCAAGAAGCGATTGTGGAACGGTCACATTTAGGCTGTAGTGCGTTGAGCCATCTGTATGGTTCAAAAGCTGATAAGATATGCTGACGTTTGCAGACAAACCGCGTGGGAGCGCGTAAGAAAGTGCACACAGGACTATGGTTGCTACCAGAGCCTTCGTCAACGCCCGTTCTTGTTCTCTCATAGAAAGTTTTGTTGTCTGCAATAGTTAAGGCATTTATGAAGAGTAGCTTAATAGTGAAAATCGCTAGCAGGTTGCCATCTCAAGCTGCTTGTTCCTGCTGCATGGATCTATTCTGTTTTCTTTTTTGGCTTTGTTTTCCCGCCGTTCTTTTCGATAAGTTCTGACAGCTGGAATACTGCTTTTCCGAGTCTGTCTCTGGCCGTCTTTGAACTGTCTGTCGTCGTAGACAAGTGTAACTCAATGTGAGGCACTTTCTCCTCTCCTCTTGGATGGGATTTGATGTACACAAATGGGTTGTCGCGCATTGTTTGATCAATTAGAGGCGCCAGCGTTGATTCGAAGATTTTGTCGGCGTAGATGCTTGTTTCGAAGAAGGTTACATTTCCTGCTTCTTTTCTGAGCTTTGGCACGACAGATTCTTCAAAAATGGCCTCCATCTCCGATGGAACGCCAGGCAATGCGATGAGAATCGAATCTTCAACCTCGATCATCACGGCAGGTGCGGTTCCGATAGGGTTGCGAAGTGGCTCTGTTCCTTCTGGAAGCTTAGCCATCTTGACCCTCGCAGGAGTCATTTCGACTTTTTCGATTCTTCCTTGTTCAAAAAAGGCTTCGTACTTGTCCTTTACCATCTTCAGAGCTTTTTCGTTTACGTCTAGCTTACGCTTTAGGGCTTTGGCGATTCCTTCCAAGGTTTTGTCATCAAACGTCGGACCTAGTCCGCCTGTTGTTATTATGAAGCGTGGTTTTCGTTGGAAAGCTTCTTGAACAGCTTTGGCAATCTCGCCTACGTCGTCACCCACAACTGTTATTCTTTGGACAAATGCCCCCAGTGACGTTGCACGCTTGGCCATCCACAGTGCGTTCGTATTCAATGTCTTACCGATCAAAAGTTCATTGCCGACGCACACTATTTCCATTTGCGTATTCATTTTTGCTTTCTTCCAATTGGTGCATGATTGCGTTCAAGAACTTCTTTAGTCTTTATGCTGTTTGCTAACGTTTTGCTCAAAAAGCTGCGTGCTAGACCTATTTTTTCTTACTCAGCCACCATTTGAGGTATTCTTTTTTGCGTCTTTGCTGCGCATCTTCTTCCGATTCTGTGTCTGGTTTGTTCTTTTCTTTCAGTTCCCACAGTTCTTGTTGCGTGACTGATAGTCCGCAGCTTTTGCACACGTAGTGCTTCGTGGCTATTATATAGTGCATTTCGCCACCGCATTCGGGACAATAGGGCATTTTCTTTTCACTTGATACGTGCGTTGGAGGTGATTATGCTCTGAGAAATATATAACCATAGCAGGTGAGGCTTCCAGAAATGTTCATTTATACAGGATAGCGGGATTTTGTCAAATTGACATCATGGATGCAGCGATCAATCGTTGGATGCTTGCTGATTCAAAGTTGCGGTGAGTGCAACTATTTTAGAGAGGAAAAATGTATGAAGAATAGAATGATTGAGAGGTTTGTATAATTTTGAGGTATAGCCGTCTTTCTGTTGAGCATTAGTCCTATGAATTTTTGGAAAGTGTTATCCAATTGTATTCTCAGAATATGGTCTTTGGGGAGTAAGAACTGGGTTTCTCTGAAGATCGTCTGGTGATTTTCATTGAAGTTCCAGATTCGTAGTCGTTAACTTCCTTTTCTTCTATTCACTTCGGTTCTCCAATATTCTTCCCCTCAACGTGAGGAATCACGCACAGAGGAGGCATTCCTGTTTGCATTATCTAGCTGTTATAGTTTTCCTTTCACTTGGATTGCGTGAAGCACTGCAAGATAGGACACTGCTCCGATTATCGTGAAAGGAATGCTTGTCAGCAGAATGTTCAGAAGGAAGAAAGGCTGGATTGGCTGTCCTGCAAAAGTGTACTGCCTCATCGCATCCGCCGCGAGGCTGAGCGGATTCGCTGACACTACACTAGTCATGAAGGGCGGAAGGTATTTCATGACAAAGCTGATCGGGTAGAATACCGTGCTGAGGGTCAGGAATAATGTTTGCACGATTTGTTGGTAGGCGAAGAAGAATTCTCCGTGCGTTGACGACAGTGCTGCTAGGCTGGCTGAAATGCCTGCCAATCCCATGGCGAGAACAAATATAAACGGTAGCAGGATGAAGGTGCTCCAAACGGCTTGCGCTGGAAGAACAAGAAGCGCAACGAGTAGCAGCGAAGTCGAATATACAACTGAGGTAAGTCCTCCCGCAAGTAGATAAGCGATAACGATGCCGTGGGTGCTGATGGGCAAGGCCAGATAATAGTGTATTACACCTTCACCGATCGCTAGCCATATGCGTCGTCCAGTGTCTAGCGCGGCCACAAACAGTCCCATGACAACGACGCCGGGAACAAAGAATTGAAAGTAGTCGAACGACATCAATTTGCCATAGACTAGGGCAACGACAAGCATGTCTGAAAGGTTCAGGCTTAACAGAACTGCCATAAGCCATTTTGTTCTGAAAAAGTAGGAGAAATCGTTTCGAGCCAGTTGCAGAATGCGGTGCAGTTCACTCATGCGCTTTTTACTCCTTCCACTAGACGTTGAAGAAGGAACATTCCTAAACCGAGAGTGCTGACCGCGAGAGCTACTATCACCACAACCGCATACGCTGGATTGAGAAGCATGCTGGGGTCAAATCCCAAAAGAAGACGAACCAAATCCGCACCATAAGTAAGAGGGCTGAATATAGCCACAGAAGCATAACCCGGCGGCAGGAAAATCAACGGATACAAAACCGTGCTGAAACGAATTACGACGGTACTTACAAGTATCGTGATTGCAGAATACAAGTCGCTCGATTTGAACGCAATGAAAGACAAACCCAGCATAAGCCCAGCAACCCCGAAACCCAAGCAAAACAGCGTAGCGACAACCGTTACAATCGAGAAGGCTGTAAGGTTCCCAATGATTGACAATGTAACAGTGAGCGGAACGGCAAGCATCAACACCAGTTCAGCGCCTCCCTGCAAAGTTATGGCAAGAAACAGTTTCGACCGCGAAATCGGAAGGCTAAGAAGATAGGGTAGCAGTCCATCGTGAGCATGTTCCACAAAATGCCGTCCCGTATGAGAACCGATGTCAAAAGTCATTATTATTATGAAGCCGACAGCGTAGAATTGCATGTAATTGCTTATCCCCGTTACAAGCTGCGAAAGGATGGCTCCGTAAATGAAAAGCTGAATCCCAAAGGTGAACCATTGGAGAACTATCCACACCGGTGGTTTGAGCTCCTGCTTCAAGTCGAACCATATAAGCCGCATAACGTTACTCATTTGCCGGGGTCTCCAGCTTCTTACCTGTGAAATGCAGAAAAACATCATCTAGCGAAGGTTCTGTCACCCGGACTGACAAGACACGAATGTTCTGCTCGTAACAGAGACTAGTCATCTTCGGAACCCAAGCCTCGGCTTTTGAAACATATGCTTTGTACGCGTTTTTGCCTGTAGCTGTCAACTTCACCGTGCCAGGAATCTTCACAAGTTCCTCGAGACTCTCGCCGCCATGCAGAGTTGGCTCAAATTCCAGCTCAACTATGTCGCCTCCGGTAATCTTGTCCTTCAAGTTTCGAACAGTATCACAAACAATATTCTCTCCCAGCTCAAGTATTGTGACCCTATCAGCAAGGTATTCAGCTTCTCGCACCTCGTTTGTAGCAACCAGAATCGTCGATCCTTCCTCTCTAAGCTGACGTATTTGCTCCCAAATCACACGCTTGCCCCGAAGATCCACTTGGCTGCTGGGTTCGTCGAGAATGGCAAACTTAGGCCGCTGTATCAGGAGTTTGGCCACTTCTATTCTCTTAGCCTGACCCCCAGACAAATGCATGAACAGCTTATTACGTGCTTCAAGAAGCTCCAGCGTCTTCAATACTTCCTCTATCATGACCTTGCGCTTGGTCTTCGGAATGCCACACATTGCAGCGTGAAACTGAAGAATTTCCGCAGGCTTGTGTCTCCAAAAGCCTCGTGCTTCCTGAAACGAGATTCCCGAGACCTGCCGAACTTGGGTTGGTTGCTTAGTCACGTCCAGCCCCATGACTTTGGCAGTGCCCGACGTGGCTTTCAGGACAGTGGCAAGTATAAGAAGAAGCGTGGTTTTTCCCGATCCGTTCGGTCCAAGCAGAACCATGATTTCCTCTGGGTTTACAGTGAAGTCGAGACCCTTGAGTGCATTGGTCTTACCGTATCGTTTTACCAATCCTTCCGTTTCAACAGCGAACATAGTGTAAGGTTACCTTCGGATTTCCCATTAAAAGTTTAAGAAGAACTATAAAAACGCAACATGTATCCGAAATCTTGAAACACAAGATTGCTTACGTCATGAGGTTTTCCAATTTTGCCTCTCTGGCTAACTGAACAGCCCTTTCCATTTCGGTCTGTGTCAATCTCCTATGCAGTTCTGGCACTTCGTAGGCGCGCCACTCTGGCCTGAACTGAAACATGACATTAACGCGCGTTCCCGTGCCCAGATTTGTAGCTATCCAATTCAATATAGGTTTCGTACAGCACTCCAGATGATCTGGCAAGACAAGAACACGTACTATTAACTCACCGAACCTCTTGGCTTCCAGATGATTGCGAGCGCAGACGGCCAAATAGTCCGGGGCATCAGAAATCCTCTCAGCACACTTACCTTTCCCATACTTGAAATCTGGTAGATAAACATCAACGAATCCGGCCAGAAGCCGTGCTGTCTCAGGACTGTAGTAAGAGTTTGAATTCCAGACAACTGGTATGTTCACGTCCACATACCTGAAGGTTTCCAGCCATTGCTCAAGCCACGGGGTCGGATCTCCGCCCACGAGGTTGGCGTTTATACAACCATCAGCGTGCAAGCGCTCAACTTCTTCTGCTAAGTCCTCAGGCTTGTAGATCTCGCCGTTTTCCATCCATTGCGAAATAGTGTAATTTTGGCAGTGCTTACATCGCATCGTACAGCCCATGGTGAAGATGGTTCCAGAAGGCACAAGCTCTGGCTCTTCGCCCATGTGCTCGAAAATGCTTGAAACAGTTATCTCCGAACCGCATTTGCAGTACCCAAAGCTGCCTTCTAGCCTATTTACGCCGCATCTGCGTGTGCAGAGATGACAGCTTCGAAGAATCCTGTTTGTTATCTCGATTTTCAAATCCAGAAAGGATCTCTCTGATACCTGAACGTCTTGAAGTCTAACCTTTCCCTCGTCAATCTCCCTCTGAGTTCTGTAAAACTCATCTGTGAGTCTTGCATGTTCTTCCCAAAGCTTCTCTGTCGAATCCTTTTCGCTGAATCCTGCTGAAAGCTTCCTTGCAATCAGGAACTTGGCTGGTTTTTCATCCTGTGCGACAGCTAAGTATCTGCTCAAGCTTCTTCTAACCTTCTCACCAGCCACCACTGAACTGGCGTCAGGACCCAAGACTCTCCACATTTTCTTTCAAAGTCACCGTTATCAAAAAGAACTATTAAAACAGAGAATAAGGATACTTTGAGCCGCTCGGATGCAGCCTGCCCTTGATCGGAATGTCATGCCCGCAAACTGGACAACGCATGTCCTTCGTCAAGTTCCACTTTGCAATCTCGAAACTGTAACGCTTGATCAGCAGCTCATTGCAGCTTGGGCAATATGTGTTCTCTGCAGGATGCCCAGGCACGTTTCCAATGTAAACGTAGTTCAAACCTATCGCTTTCGAAATGGCGTATGCTTTCTCCAGTGTCTCAATCGGCGTTGCTGGAATAGTCGTCAATTGATAATCAGGATGGAACCTCAGCAAGTGGAAAGGTGTTTCTTTGCCAAGGTTATCTCTTATCCAAGTTGCTAGATCCCTTATTCGCTCAAGCGAGTCTCCGGATTTGGGCACGATGAGATTCGTGATTTCAACGTGAACGCCATTCCTTTTCATTTCCTTCAAAGCTTGAAAGATCGGCTCAACCGAAGGAACTGCGCTGAAGGTTTTGTAGAAATCTGGATCTGCCCCGCCTTTGAAATCCACGGTTGCTGCATCTAGATACGGCGCGATGGTCTTCACTGCTTCGGGAGTCATGTACCCATTTGTCACGAAGGTATTGAAAAACCCAACTTGTCGCGCCAGCTTCGCTGTGTCATAAGCGTACTCGATGAATATCGTCGGCTCCGTGTAAGTGTAACTAATTCCTACGCAGACGTTTTCATTGGCTGCCTTAATGACCTCTTCTGGAGGAAAGTGCCTGCCGCTAATGTCCTTTTCTTGGCTTATCATCCAATTGTCACAGAATTGGCATCGGAAGTTGCACCCTACAGTGGCTATCGACATCACTAGGGCGCCAGGATTGAAGTGTGAAAGCGGTTTTTTCTCTATAGGATCTAAACCTGCTGATATCGCCTTAGCATAATTCAGCGAAAAGAGCGTTCCGCCCTCGTTTTTTCTCACAAGACAGAAACCTGTTCCACCATCGGATATGAGGCATCTTCGCGCGCACAAAGAGCACTTGACCTTTTTGTCGCCTTGTTTTTCATATAGCATTGCCTCATGCAACGGCATTCGACTGACCTCCTCCTTCATCATTCACCCACTTTCTGCTTTGCAGCATAGGCTTTATTCATTTGAGACTGCTTGAAGGTTTTCCTTTATTTCGAAGACAAAAGGCTGACCAGCAGTCTTAACATCCAACTGAATATTGAGCAAGCCTTCCAAGAGACCGGCCCAAATCTCAGGTTCCCCGATGAATGGGGACTTTATGAGAATGTATTTATCCTTTAGGTACAGATCTCCGAATCCTTGCACTCTCAAGCGCTTGAAAACATCTTGCCATTTTTCCTGGTTCCCAGCTTGAATACCAAGCGTTGTCTCAATAGAAACCTTTAGAACCTGTCCTGCTTGCTTGCCGATCTCGCGCCATTTCTCCCTCGGTATTTGCTGAATCAGAACACTAATCAATTCCAAGTTCACGAAAGCTATTCGGCTTATTCCACTATAGTATTCGCCAGGGAAACGCCAATCATAGACTCCCATGCTTCGGTAAACGTCAAGCATCTTGGAAATCAGAGGTTTGATACCGGGCTCTTTTCCCTCTCTTATTAGGGAATCAATGTATTCACGTTCTTCCTTGTCGAGGATTATTGTTGTCCTCTTGGCTGGCTCGTTGTTTTTCCCTATCAGTTTCTCGAGTTTCTTTTCCTTGTCTTCTTGCATACGTCATATATCTCTGAACATATCTTATATGTTTTGCTCAACGGTTGATCATGACCGAACGATTTTTAACGTGGCTCAACTATTGCTAGGATTGCCGATGAAGAGCCTATTTGTCTGAGCGGATGATGTACTCTAGGGTATCGGAGGCAAAAAGACGTCAATTTGCGTTTTCCTACGTGATAACTTGATTCTTGATCAAATATCGGATAAGCACCAAACCGATGATGAAGAGAACTAGTCCTGAAACCATTGAGATTAAATAGTCTATTTCAAGAATGTTGATGAGCACATATGCCACGTACGTTGGTCCAGCAAAAGTCAGCAAGGCTGCCAGCACCACAAGCAGTGTTCTCCAGAATTTTGAACTCAAATCTATCCTACTGGTGCTCTTGCTTTCGGGTTTTTCCTCGGTCATGCCATCGCCAATCCGTTTTCTTCATCTACAGTTTGCGCTTTCTCTTATAACCCTTCCTTTATCTCGTTGCCGAGAGCCTTCATTAGAAACTTGAAGACCGAAAACCCGGCGCCACGGTCAGATCTAAACCCGTTCGTTGCGCCTAACAGGCATATGCCTTCCAGACCGCGTTCTTTCGCAAGCGCTAGCATCAGACCTGTACCGCCAATAATCTTGCCTTTGCTGTATATAACCGCGCCTTTCTCCATGAATTCCAGCGCAAGTCTGGATGAAGTTGCAGCCACATACACCTGGGTCTTCTCGTCAATTATTGGAACACCGCCCATAGTGACGATGAAGCTGCAGCCCTGTTTTTCAACAAAATCTAAAACCTCATCACAAATCGAATAATGTGCGACAACATCATCAAAAGAAGGCTGTACATCACCCGTCATTATTATGAAATCGTTCTTCTCCATAGGAGCAGCATAAAATTCGTACCTGGGCAAGTGAGTAATACCCTTTGAACTTATCGCAACATAATCCGGGAAAGAAGGCGAATATAACTCCGTGAATGGCTTACCTCCGCAGAATTTTATTAAAAGATGGGCCGCAATCTTCCCAACGTTCCCGAAACCAGGCAAGCCCTGTACGAATATAGGCTTATCGAGAACAGGATTTGATATCTGGCGGAAGCAGGATTTGTCCACAAGTGATGCCTCAAGCCCGATAATGCGTTTGCGTTACTAAAATGTTTTTACGCAATGAGAATGCTAATATATTATAGGCTAGTACTTTCTAGAAGGATTTAGGAAAAGCTTCCCCAGCGCAAAAGCAGCGGGGTGGGGTAGCCAGGATTAACCCGCTGGGCTCATAACCCAGAGATCGGTTGTTCAAATCAACCCCCCGCTACCAACGCCTGCAAGACTATTCATTATTAGAGAACATGTCTTTCTGTTCTTCTAGTGCGTGTTTGAGCCTGATTTCGCATTCTTTTTGGAGCCAAAGCCACCTTCGAAGATACCATTCATTGCCCCACGCATCCTTTTGCTCTTTCAGCCATTTTTCCGTTCCAACGGTTTTGTGTCTTCGTAGATTCTCTATGACCGGCAAGTGATGTAGCCACACTGGATTGTAGCAGAACTGTATGAGTTTTGAACAAGGCAATTCTCTGCATTCGTGACAACTTCTAAGATTTCTTTCCTTATTACAACACCTGTAAATGTCACATTGTTCGTGATGCTCTGCAGCCGCACACTTTCTGCATTCACAACCGCACCCATGACAGGTTCTGTGAACTAGATAATCAATGCAGGCTCCGCAGTATAGACCGCAAGGTGCAGCCAAATTCTCATAGGCAGCCATAAACAATCATTCCTCGTCTATAATATCCAGCTTCCTATTATGGTGAGACCCATCCATGCATACACCATGCGATTCGTCACTGGCCAAAATACTTTTCTGGCTTGCTTTCGACATAATCTTCGCATTGCTTTTTCTATACGAAAAGAAAAAGGGGAAATGAGGTTCGTTTTGGAAGTGTTTCTACTTTATGCCTGCGCGACCGCACTTTTGCTTGAGCTGTGCAAACCCGCCTATGAACCAAGCGTCGAAGTCTAGATCATGGAGCCAGACCACTGCAACGCCTGCGACTGGCGACCTGATTCTCGCATAGCAGCCTAGGTTGAATGTTGCTGATGACCATATTGGAGTGGGGTCAGCGAAGTATACTATTTCAAGGAAGTAGCACTCTGCTTTGTCAAAGTAGACTTGATACCCGTCGATAAGGATTGTGTAGGTTCCAAGACCAGACATTGTTGCGACTTCCGGCGACATGCCTGTGGCACCGTCGATGTTCAATGAGCCGTCAGGATTCACTATCAGCATGTCCAGGTCACTTGTTGCCCAGTGCGCCCAGTCTCGATACCAGTACAAGAACACGTATGCGAACCCATTTGCGTCAGGGATGTTGAATGTGAAGACATCTTCTTCGCCTGTCTTGACTGCTCCGCAGTAGTTGCTAATCTTTCCTGTGTACACGTCAACTTGAGCCTCTTTTGGAACGCCCACATTGTACGCAACCACCTGGCTGTCAAAACCGAAGACCCACGTTTCAGTCACTTCAATGGTTAGATCGCCAACGAACACTGAATTGTAGCTTGAGAAGTCTCCAGCCAATACTAGCCTAACGACACCAGGCTCGAATGGCACGTCTGAAGTGTACAGAGCTTGCCCGTCTCCAGTGAAGTACAAGCCGTAGAAGTAGTATGCATCAGAGCCTCCTGCGCCCACAACTCCACCTCTCTCTGCCCTGCTCATCCACATTACTCCAGCATCTCCGAACCCAGGGTTCTGTTCCGACGGATCAGCAAGTGCAACGTTCGAGAGGGTCACTTTCACTGACTCAACTGCGCTGTTCACCCAGAATGAATAGTACTTGTACTTGGCAGGTTCTAGCGTTATGTCATGCAATGTTACCTTTCCGTGGTCGAGGCACAATGTCTCTATTGGCGGGAACCAGAAGCTGTCGATGTGGTGAGACCATGTTGTCGGAATCGTTCCGAAAGTCATGGACTTGATCACGTTCAACGAGTTCAAAACGTTGATGTAGCCTGCTCCTTGCTCCATTGCCGTAAAGCCTGAAATTGCTTCTGCACCGTCGTAGATTGCTTGCTTGATTTCAGCCGGACCGATGCTCAAGCCGTTTGCCTCGACGTAGGCGTTGAGAAGCGCAGCTTCGCCAGCGACTTGTGGACATGAGAACGAAGTGCCTCCACCTATTCGGATGTATCCATCAGCGAATACCCCTAGGAAGCACCACGAACCAGTTGCCACAACTTCTGGCTTGACTCTTCCATCTGCTGCTGGGCCTCGGCTGCTGTAGTCAACGATGGATTTCTCTTCGTGTGGGTACCAGTACAATTCACCCCACCCACTTCCTGGCGGAGCGCCATAGTAGTAGTAGAAGTAGATGTCGCCCCAAACACGCTCGTGAATCGGGTCCATTGCAGCGCCCACCGCTATTGCTGTCTTGGCGCTTCCTGGAGATCCGACTTTCAGCGGGGCTGGTCCTTCGTTGCCTGCAGCGCAGACTACTGCAATTCCTTGTGCCGTAGCAGAGTCTACGAGCAAGTCTTCTGGGTCTTCGCCGTCCGCGCCAACTCCGCCGCCCAAGCTCATGCTGATAACGTCTACGTCTGCTGCTCCGCTAACTTTCATTTGTATAGCAGTGTCTATGCCTTGCATTATAGTTGAGCTAGGAACGCCAGCCCCAGTGTGTGGGAATGCTTTTATTCCATATATTGAGGCGCCAGGTGCGATTCCCATACAAGTCACGTAGACTCTTCCCAAAGAGTCCTTCCACGTGCCCGTAGGATCATACCTGTAGATTGCTTCGCCCCATGGGTGTCCCGCTCCGAATCTCAAAAGAGCGTGTGCTGCAACCAAGTGCGCACAAGCAGTTCCGTGGTAGTGGTTAGTCGGGGCGTTGTACCCTTCATATGGTGTGCCTACGTCGGGGCTTATGTCTACTCCGCCGATAACGTTTCCAACAAGCAGTGGAGACGCTGACCACACACCTGTGTCTATTATAACGACAAGGCTTCCAGAACCATAGCCCGTGTCAGCCCACACATCCTCTGCTTTTGTAAGATAGGAGTTTGTGTAGATGCTTGGAGCTAAGGATTCTATGTCGCTTAAGGCTAATGGTTCAACGTCGCCTTCCTCAAAAGCTGTGGTAAGAAGAGGTGTGTTCGTCACAGGATCAATGGGGATCTTAGACTTGAGATCCTCCTTTATGGCACCTTTGTAATCGATTTCTCTTAGCTTGTCTTGGTAGATGCGGACAACGGTCGGCGTAGAGGCTAGTTCAAGTATCTTGCTTGCAGGAATGGAAGCAGCCAATGCTTCAACACTCTTGTAAACAGTGGATACTTGTCCGCCTAGCTCTTCAACCTCAGACATGACTTGCGCATTGTCAATCGTCTGCACTATTACGTTCATCTGTACAGTTGCTTCCTTCAGTGATTCGGCAACTCCAACTGCAAGTTTCTCAATCGCGTTCGCGGGCACTACATTGCTCACCGAGCTGACAGCAATGGGGGCAATCGCTGCAAACACTGAAGCGATCAGTATTGCTGATAGCAGAAATCCTTGAACCTTTGTTTGCTTAACGAATATGTTCATCATTCAGAATTCTCTCCTTGTTTCTCCTCATTTTTCGGCGCTGTATTAATTGCACTGAAGCACATAAGAATCTTGTGGAATCTACTTCTACTTGTCAGAAAATGTTGAATTTGCCATATAACAATGCATAACTCATGGATAATGATTTATCATACCTTTGCAATTGCTGGGAACTAGAGAGGAGACACCGTGGGAATAGTCATCGCTTGCATTGCCCCTCACGGAGCAGAAACAATCCCTGAGTTGGCTGGCGACATGCTCAAAGCTTTTGCTGAAACGCGTAAGGGCATGGAAGAACTGGCAAGATTAATGCAAAAGCAAAGACCTCAAGTTATTGTCTTGGCCACGCCACACAATCTGCGGTTGGAAGCAACGATAGGCGTAATCACAACCGAGTTTGCCGAGGGCAGTTTAGAAGCCAACGGCAAACAAGTCAAGCTTCGATGCGAATGTGACCGAGACTTGGCAAGAACGATTCTTGAAGAGGCCAGAAACTCGAGACTTCCAGTGATTGGTGCCAACTATGGGACAAGCGAAGGCCCCGCCTCTTGCATCCCAATGGACTGGGGAACACTGATACCTTTGTGGTTTCTTGTTAGGCAATCCTCAAGCAAACCCAAAATCGTGATCGTCATGCCTTCTAGAGAGATTCCACTGCAAAAACTTGTTAGTTTTGGGCATGCTGTCGCGAAGACTGCAGAAAGCTCAGGAAAAAGAGTTGCCTTTGTAGCCAGTGCTGATCAAGGTCACGCTCACAAGGCAGATGGACCTTATGGTTTTCATCCTGCCTCTGCAGAGTTTGACAATATCGCTAAGCGTGCAGTCATAGAGAGCAATTTGAACCACTTGCTAAGTTTGCCTCAACAGTTTGTAGAAGATGCTAAACCTGACAGCATATGGCAAGTTGCCATTCTGCAAGGGATTCTAAAAAGCGCTAGGATGAAAGGTCGATTGCTGTCTTATGAAGTGCCCACGTACTATGGAATGTTGTGTGCAGCCTATTTACCTATTAAGAATGGGTAACCTTGTGAAGGAATTGAGGTGCCACTAAGTCCCTTTCAATAAATCCTCTACAGAAAGACCTTTTAGTTGAAGATCTTCACCCTGAACGGATTTCCCGTTGATGGTCAGGTTGTCGGTTTCCGTGAGAGACTGCCAAAGCTTTGCTTCTACTGCTTTTTGACGCAGGCTCTCCTTGACTTCTACTATCAATCTAGTTCTTTCGGGCTCGGACATTTCTAATAGATCGATTTTCTTGGTTTTTTTCTTGCCAAACAATGCCATCATTTTTGCCTCAGGTAATAGACTATCGCATATCTTAATAAATCAGTTCGTTCCTAGAAGAAATATGTCAGAAAGCGATACGTTCGCCCAAGTTTGCCTTTAGAGGAAAAGCGATGTTGGAATCTTCGCTGGCGTGAGTTGTCTATGTTGGGGAAACGCTGAAAGAACGCTGTAAATCGAATTTTTGATATTGGAAAATAAACGGGTCTCAGGCTCTTCCTTTTTCTTCTTTGCCGAAATAAGTTGTCCACTTGAGCTTGCGTGCATCTCTTCCGAATTTCAAAGAGCTTTTTCTGCATTTGCTTGAACAAAACCACAAGATTGACCCATCATTCTTGACGAACATCATTCCTGTGCCCGCTCGGAATTCGTCGCCGCAGAATGAGCATTTTCTCGGTCTAGGCAATCGTAAATCCCTCTACTTGCTTCTTGCTTCAATCTACCTGTTGATCTTCCTTGCTTCTCTCTCGGTTTCTCTCAGCATCAAGATGTCTTGAGTACGTACTGGTCCTTTCACGTTTCGCGTTATGATACGTCCTTTGTCTTTTCCTTCCAATATGCGAATTCTGACTTGTGAAATCTCACCAGTAACGCCCGTGCGCGCAATAACTTGAATGACTTCGGCTGGTGTAAGCTCAACCTCTTCGGCTACTTTCTCTGCTCTCGCGGTTCGCTCTGCCTTCTCTTCCTTGCTCATCACTTGGGTCCTCTTTGAATCTGCTCAATTCTGGTAACGATCTCTCTGATCAGTCCGATGGCTTCTCCTTCTTTTGCGATAGTTGCTGCAGCGGCAGGAACATCAATGCCTATGGCCTTTCCTATCTGCTCTTTGGTTGGAACAAATACGTACGGGATTTTTCTTTCTTCACATAAGAGTGGCAAATGTGCGACTACTTCGGGGGGGTCAACGTCTTCTGCTATAACTACAAGTTTCGCCTGGGCTCTTTCGATCGACTTTGTCGTCTCATTTGTGCCTCTTCTAACGCTTCCTGTTTTTGCAGCTATTTGCAGGGCTTCATAGGCCGCATCTGCAAGCTCTTTAGGTATTTCAAATTTTACGTAGAACGGTTTGGACATAAGCCTCACCCTTCAAATGTACAGTCTAATCGATACTTCTCATTTATGAAGGTTTCTGCTTTGACCGACCAGTACCTGATTTCGCCAGTTCTGCAGCGGTTCTTTTCTCTCCGCGGCAAACAAGCTCCTTTTTCTGGGCATTCAGCGGACGCAGTTGTACCAGAGATTTAATGACGGGCAAAGCCAACAGTTGCGACAGCTCTTACGATGAGAAAGGTTTAAATAACGTATTTCGTTCAACCTTCATGCTTCTCAAGGGGAAACCAAAAGGTTGCAAAGATTAGGCACCGTTTTGCACATAAGTCAGAGCCGAAACATCGTAATAAAGGCTGAAAACACCCCCAAAATCGGTGAAACCGTCGTTGACGAGACTCTGAAAGCCGTCGGAAAGGCTTTCGATTTGATTGGGCCAGTGGCTTCACCCTACGTGCTGATAAAGCCTACGGTTCAAGAGCCTGAGAAGCTGGTAAACAAGAAGTTGTATGTTTCCCCTCAAAGAGGCGAAAGGAGAAGATAAGAGTGGACGATGCTGAAGTACGTGAGGGTTCTGATTCTGTACTTCCAGCACCCCATGCTGAATCGGTGAAGGTGCAATCTTGCCCAGAATGTGGCAGTACTAGAATCATGCGCGATTACGAATGCGCGGAAATAGTCTGCATGGACTGCGGGTTCGTTGTGGCAGCAAAGATAGCCGACAGGGGACCAGAGTGGAGGGCTTTTGACGATGAGCAGAGAGCCAAGAGAACAAGAGTCGGCGCTCCCTTGACATACACAATTCACGATAAAGGCTTGTCAACGATGATAGATTGGCACGACCGTGATATCTATGGCAAGAGTCTGTCGCCTGGACAGAAAGCCCAAGTCTACAGACTTAGAAAGTGGCAGCGACGCATAAGAGTCTCGGATGCAACAGAACGTAACCTTGCTTTTGCTCTGTCCGAAATTACTAAGATCTCAAACAATCTGAACCTTCCCAAGAACATCCTTGAAACAGCTTCTGTCATTTACCGGAAAGCTGTGAAAGAACGATTGATACGAGGAAGATCGATTCAAGGTGTGACTGCAGCCGCAATCTACTTGGCTTGTAGACAATGTGGGTTGCCAAGAACGTTAGAAGAGATAGCGCAATCGTCAAGTGTTAACAAGAAGGAAGTAGGTCGTAGCTACCGTTTTCTGATCAAAGAACTCAACTACACTATTCCACCTGTCAAACCGAGTCAGTACATAACTAAGTTTTCAAACCAGTTGACTATGCAGGGAAAAGTTGAGGAAATAGCTCACAAAATCTTGGTGGCAGCAAAAGAGCTCAAGTTGACCTCGGGCCGAGGACCAACAGGCATCGCAGCTGCAGCAAGTTATGTCGCTTCAGTGTTGACAGGCGAGAGGAAAACGCAAAGAGAGATAGCAGAGATAGCACAGGTAACTGAAGTCACGATCAGAAACAGATACAAAGAGCTCGTTGAACGTTTAATGTTCCAAATGACTGTCTAGCGCGTTCCTCCCTCTTTTTTTGGTGTTACCCGAACTTTCAAAAGTAAGAAGCGTTTACGATCGAATTTTGCGGTTCTACAATATCGCTAAGCGACTCAAGTTCATCTGGTGAACCTATTTTCGACTGCTGAAGCCCTGTTGCAAAACACATTTTAGATTGTAACAGTGTAATTCTAAGGGGGAAAAGAGTTGGCTAAATGTCCCAAGTGTGGTACTGACGTGTCCACTCCGGTTAAGACTTGGCCTATTCCCTCACGGAAACCACCAAAAGAAGGCGAAGAACCTAGGCTTTCAGCGTTATTTGAGTGTCCAAACTGCAAAGCCAGGTTTAGGGCTGTCGTAGATGTTGAAAGTGAAGTTAGAAAGCCGGCAAACATTAAGGATATGGTTGATAGGATCAAAGGTATACAGGGAGAGCTTATGCAGACTTTGAAGAATCTTCGAGACAAAATCAAAACCCTTGAGACTGAACGAGCAAACCTAATGATCGAGATTGATAAATTGAAGAAGATTGCAGACTCTAGGGTTAATGCTCTTGAAAGTGAAGTGAGCATGTTGCGGGAAGAAGTAAAATCGTTGAGAGATCTCTTGGGCTACTCTGAAGAATCAGAAAAGTAGTAACATACTCCACAGCGGCTTATTCTTGTCTGACTAGGCACTCATGTATTTCTTGTAGTATTCTTGTGCCTTAGCCACCGCTTTTTCCGCTCTTCTCAAAATCGGATACTTCGTACCAGAGATCCTTTCGCTTTCGCTGAAAAACTCCACGACTCTTTTGACGTTGTCTTCATAAATGGCCAATCCACCAGCAATTTCGTACCATGCTTTTGCCCTGTTCAGATTCTTCTCCTTCTCATATTTCTTGGCGTTTTCTGCTGCTTCTTTCATCGAGATCTCAATCTTTCTTGGATCAAGAAACATAGTATTAATCAAAGCTTCATAGATCTCTTTTTCGCTTCCACATATCTGTTCAAGTTCAGTTATTCCTATTACTTTGCTGCTCGTCTTTTCTTCCTCCTTTTTCCTTGACCTTTCCAGTAAAGGCAATATTAAGCCTCGCTGTTCTGTTCTTTTGTGCTAGGCTTGATTTAAGGCTATGCATTGGCGAGCGGTAGTCTTAAAGGTTTGACCTTTCACATTGTAGGTATGCCTTACAGGTTTACGTTTGACCTTTCTAGGGTTCCGCGTTTCTTTTTTAGAGAGATCGCTAGGGTTAGCCTTCAAAAGGGCGTGCACAAGAGGGTCAGTAAGGTCACCCAGCAGATGATAGCAAGGTTCAAGATTCAGGAGGCGACAGGTCTCAATCTATCTGATGCTGTGTCCCTACTTGAAGATCTGATAGATCTGGAAGTCCGAAATATAGTCGAAAGAAAGAGGTTCATGCAGACCAAGAGAAGAGCGCTTTTCCTGCCGCATTGTTCCCGAAAATATATGGATGGTCACTGCAAGGCTGCGTTCGATTCAAGCCTTTCCTCTTATGTGTGTGCCCACTGCTCTCCAGATTGCCTAATCAACAAAGCGGTCTGCGTTGCGGAAAAAAAAGGCTATGATGTCTACATCGTGCCCGGTGGCTCTTGTATTCCGACGATTTTGAAAAACAGACATTACGAAGGGGCTGTGGGAGTCGCCTGTGGTGAAGAGATAAAGTTGAGTGGAGAATTCTTGAGGGATACGGGTCTAGCTGGCCAAGCTGTCCCATTGATAAAGAACGGTTGCTCCAACACAGTCTTCAATATCGAAAATCTGGCTAAGACCCTGTAACGAAGACCAGATTACTTTACGATTTCTCTCTTCTTCCAGCGTAGGTTCTTGCTTCGGCATTTTCTACATTTCACTGCGGCTTCCGCGTTTCTTGAGCCGCAATCACGGCAGATCTTCATGTAAAGTCTGTGCTTTTGAGCCAAAGTCTTCTTGAAAGGATCCATTATTGGCATTAGGTTTGCCTCTCTTTCGCAGCGTAGACAGTCATTGTTCCCTGTCAAATATACTTTTTGTCGGCAATCAGAAACGCGACAGTTCTTTTCTTCTCACATCGTGAGTAGCTTTGACACGAGTTCTGCCACGTCACCTGGCTTTTCAGCTACCTTAACACCTGCGTTTCTGAAGGACTCAATCTTGCTTTCTGCTGTCCCTGCCTTGCCCATTACAATTGCACCAGCATGTCCCATGCGTTTTCCAGCTGGCGCTGAACGCCCTGCGATAAATGCCGCCACAGGTTTGGAATACTTCTCAGCTGTGATGTATTTCGCAGCCAGTTCCTCTTGGTTGCCTCCTATTTCGCCTATCAACACGACGGCTTTCGTTTGCGGGTCCTCTTCAAACATTTCTAGCGCATCTATGAAGTTCAGGCCTGTTATTGGATCTCCTCCCAAGCCTAGGCACGTTGACTGTCCAAGTTGTTTTCTAGTGAAGCTTGCTGCTATTTCATATGTTAGTGTTCCACTTCTTGAAACCATGGCTACACTGCCTTGCTTGAAGATGTGCGATGGCATTATTCCGAGCTTGCATTCTCCGGGTGTTATTATGCCGGGTGTGTTCGGACCGATTATCGTTGTGCTGGTTTGTTTTGCGTAGGCCATCAGGTTGATTGCGTCTTTTATTGGGATGTGTTCAGTTATTATGACGACTGTTCTTATTCCGCTTTCCATGGCTTCAAAAGCTGCGTCTGCAGCAAATGGTGCTGGCACGAAGATTATTGAAGCGTTTGCTTGGTGTTTTTCTTGTGCTTCTTCAACCGTGTCATAGACTGCGACATCGAGAGTCTGCGTTCCGCCTTTTCCAGGGGATGTGCCTGCTACGATTTTTGTGCCGTATTCTTGCATGAGTTTCGTGTGGAACGTACCTTGGGTTCCAGTTATTCCTTGAACTATGGCGCGTGTGCTCTTGTTGATTATTATTCCCATTCTATTTGTCTCCTTGCCTTGAGATTTCAACGACTCGCTGCGCGGCTTCCTCCATGCTTTCCAGCACGTGGATTCCGGCGTCTGTGAGCATTTTCTTTCCCTCTTGTTCATTTGTGCCTACGAGTCTGATCACCATTGGTTTTGTTACTCCGATTTTTTCCTTTGCTTCTAGGATTCCCTTGGCAACTTCGTCGCAACGCGTTATTCCTCCTAAGATGTTTATGAAGAGGGCCTTTACATTCGGGTCTGAAAGCACTATTCTCAGTGCTAGGGCTGTTTTTTCTGAAGGAGCGCCGCCGCCGACGTCTAGGAAGTTTGCTGGTTTTCCACCATAGTATTGTATTGTGTCAAGTGTTGCCATTACGAGGCCTGCGCCGTTTCCTATTACGCCTATGTTTCCGTCCAGTTTTACATAAGCAAGATCGTTTTTCATGGCTTCCAGTTCTTGTGGGCTTAATTCGCTTTCGCCTTCCAGAAGCCTCTTTTTGTATTCTGGGTGGCGGAATAGTGAATTGTCGTCTATTATTATGCGAGCGTCTGCAGCAGCGAATTTTCCGTCAGTGGTTTCTACAATGGGGTTCATCTCTATCAGTTCTGCGTCATTATCCATTCCCGCGCGGTATAACGCTTCAAGGATTCGGGCAAGCTCGGAGATTTGGCTTCCAGCATATCCGATTTTCTTTGCGATCTGTTTTGCGTGGAAGGCACGTAGGCCGATTTGAGGTTTTATCGCGACTTTTACTATTTTTTCAGGCATGTTGGAAGCTATTTCCTCGATTTCCATGCCGCCGACGGCAGAAGCAACGACAACGTAGCTTTGGTTGAATCTGTCCGTTGTTATGCCGAAATAGAGTTCTCTTTTGATCTGTATCTTCTCTTCAATCCACACGCTTTTGACTGGGATGCCCTTTATCTCCATTTTCAGTATTTTTTCTGCGGCTTTTTCAGCTTCATCAGCAGAGTTGGCGAAAAGTATTCCGCCTGCTTTTCCTCTTCCAGCTACTAGAACCTGTGCCTTGACTGCAAATGGAGGTTTGAGCTTTGCCGCTATTTCGCGAGCTTGACTTGAGGTTGTTGCCAGTCCGCCTTGAGGTGTTGGGATTCCGTATTTTGCCAGTATGTTTTTTGCTTCATATTCAAACAGTTTCATCTTGGTTCTCTCTCCTTCTATCTTAGGATTTCAATGGTTACGTATGACCTTGTGTCTTGTATTCCGTCAACGGAGTATAGCTTCTTGAGTACTTCATCGAGTTTCTCTCTTTCAGTGATCAGAAGCGCGTCAACATCACCTGTTATTCTGAAGGCTCTTTGAACTGTGAGTTCTTTGATTTTTTCGTAGACCTGTATTCTTTTGACGGGCGATGCTTTGATCAGTATGAAAGCTGGAGTTGAGGATAGGCCGAGGGCGTTTAGTCCTTTCTCGGTTACGTCTATGAAGCCTCTGCCCGTGCGTATGTAGCCTACGTCTCTAAGTTTTCTCAGATGAACGTTCAATGCTTGTCTGCTTATGCTCAGCTGTCTTGCCAAATCGTCTTGCTTGACGTGCAAAGTGTAAGTGTTCATGGATTTGCCTTTTTCTTGAAGCATTTTCAACAACTGAGTTGAACGTCTCGTAAGCATTTCCAACGGCTGCTTCTCCTTTTCTAACATTTTGTTAAGGATTGGTTTTACGATTGTGTGGATTATTTAAGCATTTAGCAATTTCCGTATGCGTTTCTACGAAAGATTTCCAGTATAGGCTTTTTGTTCGATACGAGTCATAACCGTAATGTATTTATTTCTCGCAAAAATGGTAATGAAGCCAACAGAAAAAAGTGAAAACTAGGGAGCGAGGCGGTAGAAGAACGTCAGACAGCAATGCAGTGTTGATCGGGAATAAGCCTGTAATGAACTATGTACTGGCATGTATAACCCTCTTTCATGGCGGAGCAAAAGAAGTGAATGTTAAAGCTCGAGGAAGATCGATAAGTCTAGCTATCGATGTTGTCGAAGTCGTTAGACGCAAATTCCTGCCCGACGTAAAAATCCAAAAAATCGGCATTGGCACAGATCAACTAATGCCCAGAGAAGAGGGTGGATCGCCGACAAAAGTCAGCACGATCGAAATAACTCTTGAACGCTAACGAAGTCTCAACATGACCGAACGGAGTTTCGCCGCCCCTCCCTTGTTCGGAGCGGAGGGCGTTTTCACAGTTGAAAACGGTACTATGCAGCTTCTGTCTGAAGAGTGGCATACTGTGTCAAAAGTGTTCGTCTAGATTGAAGTCTGGCGAAGTCAGTGAGCTAGACCTGAAAATCGCCCGCCTATTATTGTCTTTGGAAGAGAAGTATCCAGCGCTTCAGAACGTCACTTTCCACAAGACCGTTGACGCCGGAAAGACAATGGCTTTAATTGTTGGATCGGGAGATGTGCCGCGGCTTTTGGGTTTCGGCGGAAAGATCATACGTGCATTGAGTGAAGGAACTGGCAAGAACGTTCGTGTTCTGGAGACCGGAGGCGACGATAGAAAGTTTCTGGAGGATTTGTTTGCGCCCTTTAGCATTATGACGATTAACACGATTTGGCTTCCTGATGGAAGCACGGAGACCCGCGTCATTTTGAGCAGGAGACGTGGGATGCGCGCGGCTTTCGATGTAAATGCTTTAAAAGAAATCGCCCTTAAGGTTCGGAACATGACTATGCGAGTGGAGTTTTCAGACTAGGTTTTGACGGTGAAGCATCATGAGTTTGGATTCGATTGGTGAGTGGAAGAGAACGCATTTTTCTGCTGACGTGAAGCCTGAGATGGACGGCCAAGAGGTGACACTTTTCGGGGCGGTTCAGGAAATCAGAGATCTGGGGGCGCTTCGTTTCGTGATATTGCAGGATCGGGAAGGCACTGTTCAAATTACCATTGTGCGCAAGAAAGCGAGCCTCGAAGTGTTGTCGAAGGCGGAGGCGTTGCAGAAGCGCTACATCATAGGCGTGAACGGTTTTGTGAAAAAGACTAGCATGACGCCGAGGGGAATCGAAGTGATTCCGAAGGAGATCAAGATCTTTAACACAGCCACTCCGCAATTGCCAATAGACATCACGGGGAAGACGCCAGCGAACTTGGAAGTTCGTCTGGATGCGCGAGCGTTGGATTTGTGTCGGGAAGAAAACGCGGCTATCTTTAAGGTGCAGCACCAAGCGGTGGAAGCGCTGCGGGATTTCCTGTTCGAAAGAGGCTTCTTGGAGGTTCATACTCCGCGGATGATTGCTTCAGCAACCGAAGGTGGAGCGCAGCTTTTTCCTGTTGACTACTTCGGCAACAAGGCATTCTTGGCGCAAAGTCCACAATTATACAAAGAACAGCTTGTTATGAGTCTGGAGAAGGTCTTTGAAATAGGTCCTTTTTTCAGGGCGGAAGAATCGCACACGCGCCGACATCTGAGTGAGTTCGTGTCAGTTGATATTGAACAGGCATATGCTGACGCGGAGGATGTTATGCAACTGCTTGAACAGCTTATTCAACAGGTTTGCAGAGTCGTTAGTGAAAAGTGCCAAAAGGAGTTGGCTGCACTCAAGTATACTGTTAAGGTTCCTGAGTTGCCTTTCAAGCGTTTGAAGTACGATGAAGTGCTTGAAGAGCTGAAGCGTGAGGGCACAGAAATCTCGTGGGGCGAAGACATTCCAACAGAGGCGTTCAGATCATTTGGCAAGGCTCATCCATACTTCTATTTCATAACAGACTGGCCTACTAAGGCTAAAGCATTTTACATTAAACCGCGGGATGATAATCCTGAGATCAGCGAAGGCTTCGACTTGATGTGGCGATGGATAGAACTTGTGTCTGGTGGAACAAGAATCGCATCCAAAGAGCTTCTGATACGACGGCTGAAAGAGAAGGGATTGAATCCGGAGTCTTTCAAATATCATTTGCAGGTTTTCGATTACGGGATGCCGCCGCACGCGGGCTGGGCTATAGGCTTGGAAAGACTGACGATGGTTTTGACTGGAAAGAAGAACATTAGGGAAGCAACGCTCTATCCGCGAGACAGAATCAGACTTACACCATGATTTTCCTTTTTCAATGAATCCTCAGCAGAGAAACGCTGGAAGTGTTTCCTCCAGAAGATGTGATGCTGCCTCTTTTCCTCTTTCTACAAGATTCCATGTGCAGAGCAGTAATTCACTGGGAGTTCGTTTGTTTTCTAGTTGTTTCTTATAGAAGTATCTTACAAAATGAATAAAGCGAACCGCACCTATTTGTCTGGATTGAGAGATGAAGAACTATGAGAAAGGTTGCATTGCCATTGTCTGTGATAGTAGCTTTCTTAATCATCATGGGGTTCTCTTCACGTGTGGGTCTAGGCGAGCAATTTCCTGCCTGTGCCCCTTCTTGCACTGGCGTTGTCGACAAAGCCCCAGGCGGCTCTTTCGTCGTGGAAATAGCGTTCAAGAATACGGGAGCTACTGAAGGAACATGGTCTGTTTCTGCAGCATTTGAGGGCGAAAAATGGATCTGGAGTGGAACCGCACAGAATCTGACACTAAAACCCAGTAGCACGAAGACCTTAACGTGGACTGGAAACGTTCCCTTGAACGCCTCGATAGATACGGTGGCAAGATTGATAACTTACTACGATGACTCATATAAATCACTGAACTGGTGGATCCACGTGGTCCCAAGTGCAGAACTGTCGATAACTTCAAGCACGGTGAAGTAGATCAGGGCCAGTCGAAATTAGACTCAGTAAGCAACTATTCCAAGCTTTGAATATTTGTAATAGAATTTGGTTTATGGTGTCTGCGTCAAAGAATATCTCAAGTTTGCTCTGGAAAGAATCAAGACGCTTTTGGCAGTTTTCTATTTCTTTTTCCATACAATATCCAATCTGCAAAGCTTGACATTGTTTTTACTTGAAAATGTACTAAAAGCTGATAAAGATCACTCCCATTATTGCGGCGCATGGGCGAAGAGCTTGGAATGGAATGTGGGGTCTTCGGCGCAGTAAATTATGAGAATCAGCCGATATTTCCCTATATATACTGGGGGATAAGAGCTCAGAATCACAGGGGCCATCAGTCTCATGGTTTTCTCACATTCAATGAGGGCAGGTTCTACCTTCATCGAAATCTTGATCTTGTGCCGAAAATAAAGACCAGTGCGATTCAAGAATGGTTTGGGCGTTTACCGGGAAACGTCGGCATAGCAAACGTGAGATACACCACTTCGGGCAAGTGTGACGAAAAGTCACTGATAAAAGGCACACAGCCCGTAACAGCTTCCAAAAACGGGCTGAAACTTGCCATCTCCTTCAACGGAAATGTCGTCAACACAATCCAGCTTAAGAAAGAGATCGAAAAGCAATTTCGAGGCTTCTCATACGAATGTGATTCAGATCTAATTTGCCACAAACTTGTGATTGAACTCGCAAGGGGCAAAGACCTCAGTTCAGCCGTCAAAACGTGCATGGAAGAAATCGACGGAGCTTTCTCTGTTGCTGGAATAACGAATGAAGGCGACTTTTTCGCTTTCAAAGACCCATACGGCATAAGACCATTGTGCGCCGGGCATAGCGAAGACCACGCAACCTTCGCGTTCTCCTCAGAGACTGTAAGCTTAGACATAAACGGTTTTGAAAGGGACTTTGAACTCGAACCAGGTGAACTCGTGAGAGTCTCAAAAGACGGCTTTGAGCGAGAGCAGATTGTGAATGGAAGACGTAAAGCCTTCTGCGCGTTCGAGTTTGCATATTTCGCCCGACCAGACTCGTTTTTTGATGGCAGATACGTGTATGAAGCCCGCGAGGAGTACGGCAGAAACTTGGTGAGAGAGAATCCGGAAATCGTCAAAGATGCGGATATCATTCTTTCTATACCTGAGACAGGTGATGATTCAGCCCTTGGCGCGCATGAAGCTTCTGGTCTCAGGTGGGAAAGGGCGTCTCGCAGGCACCGCTATGTGACTGAAAGGGCGTTTCTCCTGCTCAGCAAGGATCGACGTTCGACGATAGACAGAAAAATCAACATTCTGGCTCCCAAAGTCAAAGGAAAGCGCATCATAATAACCGAAGACAGCATTGTCAGAGGTGACACCACAAAAGTCACAATCGCGAAACTTCGCAGAATGGGCGCGAAGAAGGTTTACATGTTTGTGACTTTCCCGCGCATAATCGGCCCATGCTTTTACGGCGTGGACATGGCCACGTACGGTCAGCTAATCGGCTCCAGACAAAGCGCTGAGGAAATAGCACAAACAATTGGTGCGGACGCGGTGTGCTATCAGTCACTTGAAGGTCTTATAAGAGCCACAGGTCTAAGCCGCGATCAGTTGTGCCTCGGTTGCGTTACGGGCAAGTATCCAACGCCTCTTGCGCAGAAAATAGCTGATGAAATGAAGAAAAGGTTCTTGGAAGGCTACGAGGAGACTGGAAGGCTCTACGAAATAGAAGAAGCCATACAAAACGTTTAGACGGCAAGACAAATTAGGCTTTAGCGCTCACTCTGTAGTTTAACGGGTCGTTGAATATGGAAAAAGTGGGCATACTCGTCGTTTCCTACGGCGCAAGAGAAACCGCCATGATCGACGCCTTCGTCAGAAGCAAAAACCATCAAGTGGAAATCTACGTGGCTGATAAACAGCTAAACCCCTTCAACAAAGCAAAAGCCGTCAAACATGTCGTAATACCCGACTTGAACATTGAAGAGATCTGCAAATTTGCAGAAGCCAACAAAGATCAAATCGACTTTGCAATAGCAGGACCAGAGAAACCGATAATTGATGGTCTCCGCGATCTAATGGAAGAGCAAACTGGCATTCCAGTGATCTGCCCAAAGAAACAGTATGCAATAGAAGAGAGCAAGGTTCAACAAAGATTGCTGTTTGACGAAATCGTGCCAGAAGTCAATCCACGCTTTAAGATCTTTGATCCCAGAGATTACAGGAACCCTTCTGACGTGAAGAAAGCCGTCTACAAGTGGATTGATGAGCTTGACAACAAAGCGGTCGTCAAGCCGGACAAGCCAGCTGCTGGAAAGGGAGTGGGCGTATGGGGAGATCATTTCACGAGCCGTGAGCAGCTATTCGAGCACTTTATGTCAAATTTTCAATATGGCAAAGTTCTGATAGAGGAGAAAATTGAAGGTGAAGAATCGAGCTTTCAAGCATTCTGCGATGGCAGACACCTCGTGCCCTTGCCTGATACGAGAGACTACAAACGTGCTTTCAACGATGACAAAGGACCAAACACAGGCGGGATGGGTTCTTACAAAAATGCTGGAGGGGTCTTGCCTTTCCTAACCGAAGCCGAAAGAAGCAAAGAAATGGTAATTGCCAACAGAATCTTTGACAGATGGAAAGAGAAAATCGCAGACAGTGCTGGTTTGCGTGGCGTTCCGCTCTATTTGGCTTTCATGCATGCTGGAGGAATTCCGAAGATTCTTGAAAACAACAGCCGACCAGGCGATCCTGAAATGATTAACATCCTACCCCTTTTGAAGGATGATTTTGTTGACGTGTGCTTCAGAATCTTGGAAGGTAACTTGACAAGTGTTGAGCTGAATAAGGCGGCAAGCGTCGTGACTTACAAGGTTCCGCCAAGTTACGGCGGGTACGCAGATATTTCCCCGAATCTTGTGGAAGCAGCTGAGGTCGGCACGCCGGTTGATTTGGAAAAAGCGTACGAGCTAACTCGATTGCACGGTGACAATGTTCGAGTTTATCCTGCGGCCATGGAGCTGCGGGATGGTCAGACTTATGCCTTGAAATCTAGGACTGTTGCAGTCGTGGGTATAGGTGATACTATTGAAGCTGCCAGGCAGCTTTCTTTGGAAGGCACGAAAGCTGTCACGGGAGGAGCCCTCTGGTGCCGAACTGACATAGCTTCAAAACGTCACATCGAGAAGAGCACGAAGCATATGGAGAAGCTGAGGCGCAGCACATGAATCGCGTCTTCATATCAGATTGTGAGGGACCTATATCCAAGAATGACAACGCCTTCGAATTAACGTCACACTTCGTTCCTGACGGAGACAAGCTGTTCACGGTTGTGAGCAGGTATGACGATGTGCTCGCAGAGATCGTGAGAAAACCGGGTTATGAAGCTGGTGACACGCTTAAGCTTATTCTGCCCTTTCTCAAGGCTTACGGCGTTACAGATGGGAAAATGCGGGAATTCTCAGCTGAACATTTGGTTTGTATTCCGGGTATTGGGGGCGCGCTCCAGCATGTTAGGGGTTTGGCTCCCGCGTTTATCGTCAGTGCGAGTTACGAACACTATTTGAGAGCCTTGTGTGAAGCTCTAGAGTTTCCTTTTGAGAATACGTACTGTACGAGGGTCTGCTTGGACGAGTACGGCATTCAAGAGAATGAGAAGGAGGAATTGAAGGAGATTGTGAAGGAAATTGCTCAGATGCCGATGTTTGAGATCCCGTCGGATGCCGAGTCAATGGTTGATCTGTCGAGAGAGGATCAGACGACGGTGAGACGGCTTGATGAGGTTTTCTGGAAGGAAATTGCGGAGATGGAGATTGGCAGAATCTATTGTGGGGTCAATCCGGTGGGTGGAGGCGAGAAGGCTGAAGCAATTAAGGACATAGTTCGCAGGCTGGGCGTTGCGGTGGCAGATGTCATGTATGTGGGTGACAGCATAACAGATGACGAGGCTTTCAAGCTGGTGGAGAGAAAGGGCGGTTTAACAGTGTCTTTCAACGGCAACCAGTACGCCGTAAGAAACGCAGAAGTCGCGGTTCTCTCTGAAAACAGCATAGTAACAGCCGTCATTGCCGATGCATTTCTCAGGCTTGGAAAGCCAGAAGCGCTACTCTTGGTGGAAAGCTGGAATAGAAAAGCGCTGGAGAAAAGCACGGTCAGTCAGACTTTAATTGACAGGCTTTTCAAGCTGTATCCGGACAAGCTGCCTAAAGCTAAAATAATCACGGACCAGAATATGGAGACTCTGGCGGAAGAAAGCAGCAGATTTAGAAACAAGGTCAGGGGAGAGGCCGTGGGCAGGTTGGGCTAGAATGGTTAAGAAGGATTTGGTTGAGGACACGTTTGCTGAAGCGTTTGACGGCCTGTACGTGCGACTCATGGTCACTGCGGACGATGAGGAAACTTTGAAGAAGGCGGCGGAAGATGCCACTGCTACACCGTCGGGAGTGATAGGCAGGCTTGAGGGCGGAATTGAAAGATGGCTGAGCGATAAGGAAACGCCGGACAAGCGGATAGGGGCTGTCCTGCAGCTTTGGAAAGGCTCGGAGAAAGGGAAGCCTTTGGAGAGCGTGGTTGAGCGGTTTGAGAGAGAGCTTTCTTACAGGATTAGGCAGGACATCCTCGTGAAGCCCTTCACTGCGGTTTTTGAGGCTATGCGGGTGAAGCCTGAGGGAAAGATGGATATGATGGAGAGAGTCGGGCACTGCGGCGACGGCTATGAATGGGAGGAACGGGTTTACGGTCGTCGCATGATTGTGGTTCCGCTTATGGTGCCTGACTTTCTCATAGGGCGATACGTTGGGTATGCACGGGGAATTTCGGGCGGTAATTTCTGGATAATGTGCGGAACGAAGGAGGCTGTGATGGAAGCGGGGAAGGCTGCGTTAGAAGCCATTGGCAGGGTTGAAGGGGTGATAACGCCGTTTGACGTTTGTTCAGCCGGGTCGAAGATGGAGACAAGGTTTCCGTTGATTGGGCCGACGACGAATCATCCTTATTGTCCGTCGCTGAGGCAGAAGCTGGGTAGAGATTCGATGGTGCCTGAAGGTGTCAAGTACATTCCTGAAATAGTGATCAACGGCGTTTCGATGCATGCGGTGAAAGAGGCGATGAAGGCTGGGATCGAAGCAAGTTTGGCCGTTGATGGCGTTATGAAGGTGTCGGCTGGAAACTACGGAGGAAAATTGGGTGAGCATAAGATTTACTTGCGTGAGCTGTTCCCATGAGCAGATTTGACGTTGTGGGGTTCGGCGCGCTCAATGTAGACAAGCTTTTCAAGGTGAACAGAATAGCCGCGAAGGAAGAGGAAAGCTTCATAACAGATTATGCAGAGACCTGCGGTGGATCGGCGGCAAACACCGTTGTAGGCTTGGCGAGACTCGCTTGCAGAGTTGGTTTTGTCGGAAAAGTTGCGAGTGAAAGGGAAGGAAAGATGCTGCTTGAAGAATTCCGCAGAGAAGGCGTCGACACAAAAGGCATTGCCGTTGCAAAGAAGGGCAGAAGCGGCACGGTCATGGGCTTCGTGGACGAAAACGGCGAGCGAGCGTTATACATTGACCCGGGCGTAAACGATCAGGTAGAGTTCAACGAGAAAAACAGGACATACACTTCTCAAACCAAGTTTCTTCACCTGACATCTTTTGTGGGAGAAGAATCCTTTCAGACGCAAAAGAGAATTCTTGAAACGCTTCCTGAAGATGTCATGGTGAGCTTTGATCCTGGTGCATTGTACGCGAGGAAAGGACTGGCCGCATTGGGATCGATTGTTGAAAGAACTCTTGTTCTAATGCCAAACGCAGGCGAGCTTGAGCTTCTGACGGGCGTGGCCGATTATAGAAAGGGTGCCGAAGCCATGCTTAAGAGGGGTGTGAAGGTTGTTGCAGTCAAGTTGGGTAGCAGGGGATGCTATGTGACTGATGGAAGACGAAGCCACTACGTGGAAGCGTTCAAGGTGAGTGTGGTTGACACGACCGGTGCCGGGGACGCTTTTTGTGCAGGGTTTCTTTATGGCTTGATCAAACATAAGAGTCTTGAGGAATGTGGAAGAATAGGGAATTTCGTGGCATCTAAATGCGCAACAAAAATGGGAGCGAGAGAAGGACTTCCAACAATCATGGATTTGACAAAGAATCAATTGGCATGGCATTGATTTAGCGCGTGCCACCAGCCATTGTCACATTGCAGATTCCCATTTGCCAAAGAAAGCAGATATCTCCCGCCCCTTTCTGTTTTTGGTCTGCGTCGTACATCACCGAAAAAGACACCTTCAAGATTCGCTCGAAACACAAGCGATATCAGAAAGCGGGGAGGGTTCGCTCTAGGTGCCGGGGAAGGGATTCGAACCCCACCATAACGAAGATCTCCCGCAACCCCTATCTTTGTAACGATGTTTCACACTGTCGCCTGTGAGACGGAGGAATACCGGGAAAATTCTTGGCCTAGATTTTTTCCAGATGTTTGATCAGGCTTTCAAATATCAGTTTTCCATCGCCGTGTTCCGGCATCTTCTGCCGCCTTGTCCAGTCGGCCTGTTGCCACCAGTAGAATGCTCTTTCAGGATGAGGCATCAACCCGAACACTGTTCCTTCCGAGTTGCATATGCCAGCAATGTCATAATAAGAACCGTTCGGGTTTTCTGGAAACTTGCCTTCAGCATATTCGCCGTCTTTGCTGCAATATCGGAAAACCAGCTGATCATTCTCCCGAAGCTTCTCCAGATATCGCTTCTCCTTCTCTTTCGGAAACAGAAACCTGCCTTCACTGTGGGCAACCGGCACATGCAAGACCTTTCCCTTCGGAATTTTCGAGGTGAACACACATTTGCCGTTGTTTTCATGTTTTAGGCTTATCCAGCGACAGTTGTATCCGGGCGGAAAATTCGTTGCCAACCCCGCCTCAGGATACTCGCCTATCCCTTCAAAGCCCGGAAGCAAACCCGTCTCAACGAGCACTTGAAAACCGTTGCAAATCCCCAGAATCAGACGGCCCTCATCCACGAAAGCCTTCAACTCCTTGCCCAGCTTCGCCAATATCCACTTCGCCCAAATAGCCCCCGCCCGAACATAATCCCCATAAGAAAAACCCCCGGGAAAAACCAGCACATCATACTCCAAAAGATTCCTCCTCTTCACAACCTCATTCACGTGCACAACCTCAGCACGCACACCCAGCGCCTGAAACGAACGCCTCGTCTCCGCATCACAGTTAGTCCCACCCACACGCAAAACACAAACCCTAATATCCTCACGCTTCAAGGCTCACACCCCACTGCTCAACGTCCGCTTCCAACTCTTCAACAAATCACCTAGCGAAGCATCCACAACCACGCCGCCAGCCAAACCCCTAACGCACAACCGAGGAGACTTCGTAACCCTCCCAACCTCTGCACAAGCCCTGCCCTTCATCAAACCCTCAAACTTGTCCCGAACCTTCTCTGAAACCTCCACCAGAAACCGGCTATTCGACTCCGAAAATAAGACAAAATCGTCACGTCTCAAACCTTTCGCTGGAACCTTGCGCAAATCCAACTCCAAACCATGACCACCAGCAAAAACCATCTCCGCCGCCGCCACGGCCAAGCCGCCCTCGGACAGGTCATGACAGGCTCTGATTAGGTCATCGTCGATCGATTTGGTGATCGAGTTGAACGTTTTCTTGGCTGATGTTGGTTGCACTTTGGGCACGGTTTTGCCTAAGAATCCTTCTAGTTTATAGTATTCTGAGCCGCCTAGTTCCTTGAATGTCTCCCCGACAATGTAGATCGAGTCTTTCGGGTTCTTGACTTCCATCGAAACAGCTGAGTGAATATCTGGAATTATGCCCAGTCCCGTAATCAGCAGGGTTGGCGTTATCGGTCCCATTGGTGATTCATTGTAGAGGCTGTCTTTTCCAGATATGAATGGCGTCTCAAAGGTTTTCGCGACATCGTAACAGCCCATGCAAGCTTTCAAGAGGCTTCCTAGTCTCTCAGGCTTTTCCGGGTTGCCCCAAGCGAAGTTGTCAAGCAGGGCTATTCTTCTCCCCCCAACGGCTACATTGTTTCTGACAGCCTCGTCTATTGCTGACGCGGCCATCCAGTAAGTATCGATTTTTCCGTAGTTCGGGTTCATTCCACATGAGACAACCAAGCCCATCCATGAATCTTCGAGGGGCTTCAGTATAGCCGCATCATTGGGGCCAGCCCACGCACCCTGCAAAGGTTTGAGCACAGTATTTCCTTTAACCTCGTGGTCATAAGTTCGAATGACGCTTTCTTTGCTTGCGATGTTCGGAGAAGACAAGAGCTGCATGAGTACTTCCGTCAGGTTCTGTGGTTCAGGAAATTCCGGTTCCTCAAGGCTTCTTGGTTTATACCTCGCGGTCTTCGTCACAGGTGGTGGTTCGAAAAGGAATTGTATATCCATCTCTGCAACTTCGATGCCTTCGTACGAGATGTGCAGAATCATATCTGCCGTGAGTTTTCCAATGACTGTGACTTCAACGTCTTCCTTCGCGGAGACTTCCAAGATCTTATTGAGATTCTCGGAGGGCATAGTTAATAGCATTCTTTCTTGCGATTCGGAAACGTAAATCTCCCATGGAGCTAGACCATGATATTTCAAGGGAACCTTATCAAGCTCGACAAAAACGCCGCAGCCGAATTTCTTAGCCGTTTCGCCAACAGCTGATGACAGTCCGCCCCCGCCCAAGTCGGTTGTTGCTGATGCCAGTTCCTGGTCGCGAATCTCAATCATGGCTCTCTTCAGTTTTTCTTCCTCGATCGGATTTGCGATCTGCACAGCAGGCCGTGAGATTTCTTCAGACTTCTCAGTCAGTTCGGCGGACGCGAAGGTTACGCCGTGGATGCCGTCTCGTCCCGTTTTTCCGCCAGCAAGAACCAAAAGATCGCCAGGCTTGGCGCTTTTCTTGAACTTCTTCAACGGCAATAGCCCAATGCATCCGCAATAAACAACGACGTTTCCAATGTAAGTTTCGTCAAAGTATACAGCTCCGTTCACGGTTGGAATGCCCATATTGTTTCCGTAGGATCCAATGCCGGCTACGACCCCCATATAGACGTATTTAGGATGCTTCACGCCGGGCGGTAGCTTCTCGTAGTCAAAATCCAGTGGACCGAAGCCTAGGACGTCCGTGCATGCTATGGGGTCTGCCCAGACACCTAGAATGTCTCGGATCACTCCACCAACCCCCGTGGCTGCGCCACCGAAAGGTTCCACAGCCGAAGGATGGTTGTGAGTTTCCACTTTTGCTGCTATTCCATAGCCTTTGTCGAATTCAACTATGCCAGCGTTGTCTTCGAAGACCGAGAAGCACCACGGAGGGTTGAGTTCATCAGTGACTTTGGCGATGTAGGTCTTAAAGAGGTTGTCAATTTCCTTGTCCCCGAACCTTATCTTGCCCTTGAACGTCTTGTGGAAGCAGTGCTCGGACCACGTTTGGCCTATTGTCTGAAGCTCTACGTCCGTTGGGTTTCGCCCTTTCACTTTGAAGAAAGCTTTGACTATTTTCATTTCTTGCAGACTTAACCCTATGCCCAGTTCCCGACTTGCATCGACTAGTTCTTTGTCTGAAGCGTCAAGCAGGTTTACGTCAAAAATCTGGAAGGGCGTTCTTTTGCGGACGTAGAGGTTTTCAGTCATTTTGCTTCCTCAATCGCTATCACGTAGTTGTCTTTTGTCGGGTTTGCCAGAAGCCTTTTACAGGTTTCCTCAGCTTTTGCTTGAGCCTCCTTGCGATTTTCGGCCTTCAGCATCACAGTGTAGATCTTGCTGATGTTGACGGTGTCAACCTTGTACCCTAACTCTCTAAGTAAGCGTGCAGTGGTTTCGCCTTCAGGGTCGCTGTGCCCTGGTTTCAAGCTGACTTCGATTCTCAATCGGTACTTCATAGGTTAAGGTTGAATTCTAGCGAATTTAAGCGCTTTTATCAGTAACGAAGCAAAGATTATTTCAAAAGGATTTTCTTACCTTTGTATCGTATTCTGATTCCTTCCGAATCAGTGACGTGACCAATTAGCTTCGCTTGACACTTGGTCTTGTTCAAGGTACTTAATGCCTCTTCCTTATCATGATTGTTTATGACAATTGCGAAGCCCCATCCCATATTGAAAGTCTTGAACATCTCCTCATCAGTTATCCTGCCACCGATTGCAGAAGCAGTTTTCTGAATCAGCTCAAAGATAGGTTGAGGTTCAAAGTTGTTGAATTTGAAGCCTACGCCCTCTGAAAACTTCGTAAGGCGATCAAACTTCAGGTAAGCATCCCCAGTGATGTGCACAGCTCCCTTCACGTGCAATTTTCGACTGACTTTCAGAAATGGTTTGACGTAGATTCTGGTTGGTTCCAAGACTTCATCAACTATCTCTCTGCTCAACCCATCAGGGATATCGTGGGCTTCATATTTACCGCCCCACTGTTTGAAGAGAATCTTTCTTGCTAGAGAGATACCGTTGCTGTGAATTCCGGAACTCTGCATGCCGATGATAGCGTCGCCGGGTTTTATGTTTGTTCCAAAGATGACCTTTTCCTTGGCGACTTCGCCTATTGCGGCGACGACCATGTCGAAGCCCTTGCCCTCGGCTAAGCCCTTTATCAGTTCTCCAACGTCACCGATCTCTCCGCTTGGAACGACGCATTCAGATTCTACTGCCCCCTTTGCTATGCCTATCAACCATTCTCCAACCAAAGTTGGGTCTGAAGCCTGTGCATGAATGTTATCCGCGATCGCGAAAGGCTTGGCTCCAGAGCGGATGACATCGTTGACCGCCATGGCTACGCTGTCGATTCCTATCGTGTCGTATCTCTCAGCCAGTTGTGCCACCAGCACTTTTGTGCCGACGCCTTCTACGTTCAGGTCCATGTATCGGTTTTGTCCGACTGGAAAGATGTTTCCATAGGGTAGTTGTATCACTTCGCCGTGTCGGCTGAACCTGTAAGTCTCTTTGAGAAGATGCAATGCCTTTTTAGATTCGGCTCTCTGTTTTCTGTCAACTCCCGCTTCTGCATACGTGATTTTTCTGGGCAAAGTAGGCTCCTCCGGTTCTAATCTTCGGTAGCGTTGTTTTATGAAAGAAGAAGATAACATTTTTGCATCGAGAGGCGTCAGATCGTGAAACCAATTTGACAGTGGCCAGAACCAATCACTGATGGAATTGGAAGTTATACATCTATGTTAGGCGAACAGAAAGGCAAATATCTGTAGACGTGTATATTAGCTTTGAGGAGGCTGAGGATTTGTCATACATGCCGTTTCCTTCCCTGTTCGAGATTATACGCGCCTTTAAGTATAGAGACCGTGCTGGTATCGTATGTGACATATTATCAAACGTGAGAACTCATCACGAAGGCAGAAAGAAAACACAGATAATGCAAAGTGCCAACCTCAACTATATTCAAACGGTAAAGTATCTTGATTACATGGTCACTGCCGGCTTTCTAATGGTGACTCAGAAGGAAACCTATATCATAACGGCGAAAGGTCACAAGTATCTGCAGATGGTCGAAGTTCAAGGTCTCCGTATAATAAGATAAAACACCTATTGTTTTAGTCCCATCCTATATGCCCGTAGGTTTGTAGCTGTAGCCTTCTTCGGAACGCTTTCTTCTATTGCTTTTTCCATCGATTGTTCACTGACAATCTGTGTCGTTTTTGTCAGTGCTCCGAGGATGACCATGTTTGCATATAGTCTGTCTTTGAGAGCTGTTTCAGCGATTTGCGTGGTTGGAATCTTGAAAACTTTGGACTTTGTCTCCGGAATGGTCTTCACTGTGCTGCTGTCAACGAGAAGTATGCCATCTTCTTTCAAATCCTTAATATTCTTATCAACTGCTTCTTGACTTAACGCAATCAATATGTCACATTTTCTGACCACCGGAAAACCGATCCTCTCCTCCGAAATGATCACTTCACTTTTGGTTGCGCTTCCTCTTGCTTCTGCTCCGTAGCTCTGGGTTTGAACAGCGTTCTTGCCCTCGTAGACGGCTGCCATGCCCAGTATTTGCCCTGCTAGGACCACGCCTTGTCCGCCGAGTCCGCTTATTCTCACTTCAGTCTTCTTCATTTTGTCTTTGTGCCTCCTTGATCGTATTGTACACAGTTTCGACCAAAGTAGTCCGTTGCCTTTGGGCGAACTCCCCCACAACAATCTTCCCGGCTAGTTCCTCTTCGTCTGTTTTCTCTGCTTGGGCAAGCGGAATCTGGTTTCCCTTGAACCATTTCAGCATTTCTCCTGCATCCTTGAATCCTACTCTTCTGCCGAAGGCTGTTGGGCATTGGCTCACTACTTCAACGAATCTGAAACCCGTCAATTGCAGTGCCTTCTTTATCGATTCCTTGAGTTCGTTCACGTTGATCGTTGTCCAACGTGCGACATAGCTTGCTCCTGCTGTGACTGCAAGCTTTGCAGCGTCCAAAGGATGTTCAAAGCTTCCGTAGGGAGTCGTTGTAGTCTTTGACCCAAGCGGCGTCGTAGGTGCAACTTGTCCACCGGTCATTCCGTAAACCATGTTGTTAACCATTATGACGAGAATGTCCATGTTTCTTCTGGCCGCATGTATGAAGTGGCTCATGCCTATGCCTACAATGTCGCCGTCTCCGCCGAAGACGACCACGTTGGCTTCTGGGCGCATGAGTTTTATACCCGTTGCCACGGGCAAGCTTCTTCCATGCAAAGTGTGAACCGAGTCTGCCCTGAAGTGGGGGGACGGGATCCATGCAGAGCAACCGATTCCGCTGCAGAAAACGAACTTGCTCAGGTTTTCATGTCCTAACTCGTGCACGGCTCTTAGGAATACGTTCGTTACCGTGTATGCACCACAGCCCGCGCAGAATGGTGGTTTGATGTCTCTCAGATATTTCTGAGCTGAGAAGGTTTCGGTCATTATGCTTTTGCCTCCAGAATCTTTGTCGATAGTTCCTCAGGCGTGATAAGTTCTCCACCCCCGATCTTGTTCAATGGAATGACCTTTGTCTGACCACATGCAGCCCTTTCTACTTCATAGAATAGTTGTTTCAAGTTCATTTCTGGAACTATGATTGCCTTTGCGGTTTCCGCCAGTTTTCGAACAACTTTTTCTGGAAAAGGCCAAAGGGTTCGCAGTCGAATGTATCCACTATTGATTCCCTTCTGCCTTGCGTTTTCAACGGCTTCGTAGACTGATCGTGACGTGCATCCGTACGAGACTATCGCCACTTGGCACTCATCAATGTTGTAGGTCTCAAAATCTGCAATCTCGTCTACGTGATTCTGGATCTTGCTGTTGAGTCTCTCTACGAGCCTTCTATGAGGAACTGGGTCAGCGGTCACTCTTATGCCATACTCGTCATGGGTTGAGCCTGTAACAACCACATCGTAGCCATCTCCGACTGCTGGCATCGGCGGAACCTCTTCTGAGCCGAAGAAAGCCTTCTCGCCAGCCTTGGGTTTTCGACGATTAATTATCTCGATATTTTCGAGTGAGGGCACGTTTACTTGTTCATGCATGTGTGCGACTATTTCATCTGTCATGAGCATAACTGGCGTGCGGTATTTTTCTGCCAAGTTGAAAGCTTGAATGGTCAGTTCGAACATCTCTTGCGCTGAGTTGGGAGAAAGTGCAATGGCTGAGTAGTCTCCATGAGTGCCCCAGCGGGCCTGCATTACATCTCCCTGGCCGCATTTAGTGGCTTGTCCGGTGCTGGGGCCTGCCCTTTGGGCGTCAACTATCACAATTGGGGTCTCGGTCATGAAAGCGTATCCTATGCCTTCTTGCATCAAGCTGAAGCCTGGTCCAGAAGTTGCAGTCATTGCTTTGGCTCCTGACCAGCTGGCGCCTACAATCGCACCTATTGAAGCAAGCTCGTCTTCCATTTGAATGGCTATTCCGCCGACCTGAGGGAGCCGTTTGGCCAAGTGTTCGGCTATCTCGCTTGAAGGCGTTATTGGATATCCTGCGAAAAATCGGCATCCAGCAGCGATTGCAGCTTCAGCGCAGGCTTCGTTCCCAGACCAGAAGACAGTGCTCACTGTCGATTTTTTCAAAATGATTTCCTCTTTTATAATGTCCAGCTAAGCCTTGAAAGTTTGCCTTAAAAGACTTTACTACTTGAATCAGCGCTTTTCTTTCTGGGATTTTACGGTTCTGCTGTCTATAAATCTGGAACTTTCTGCCGTGGTTCCGCCTGTCTCTTCACGTTGTTCTCTTAATGCGAACATTGTTCAAGAAAAATACCATCGTAGGTGACGTCAAAACCTAAAGAGTTTAATCTTTGTCTGGTCAAGTTGTGGCTCTAAAAGGTTGGAGAAAAGATGGACGAGGAGATTGTTGATTACGCTTTAGGCTACGCACAGAATAAGAAGGTTGAATACGCTGAAGCAAGGGCATTCAATCAAGTGCAGGATCGGCTAATGCTGAGAAATGGGATTCTGGAGGCATATCTGTCAGCAGTTGACAGTGGTTTCTGTGTGCGAGTAATCGCGGACGGAGGAATAGGTTTCGCGTCAAGCAACAGGTGGACAAAGGATGAAGCTAAGGAGATAGTAGATTTAGCTTTCAAGTATGCCAAAGCTGCAAAACGCAAAGAGAAGCTGGTTTTTGCGGAAGAGAAGGCCGTTAAGACCAAGTGGGCCGTCGATCAGAAGAAAAAGATAGAGAATGTATCACCTGAGGAGAGAATATCGACACTTGTGGAAATCAACAAAGCATTATCCTCCTGTGGGGTCAAAGTTCCCGCAACCATGTGCCAGTGCACAATTGACTTGATCTCGAAATACTTCGTCAATTCTGAAGGCTCAGAGATCTCGTCTTTCGTACCGAAAATCGGAGCTTACGTGTTTATCACAGTGGCTGAGCAAGGCAAAACTGAGCAGGCTTACAAACAGTTTGGCTACAGCGGAGGCTGGGAAGCCTTCGCGGAATGGGATACCGCAGACAAGCTGATTCACGATGCTAAAGTGCTGAAGGATGTTATCACCAAAGGGAAAGCGGTGAAGCCAGCCAAAATGGATTTGATTTGCGGCTCTGAAGTCACGGGAATAGCGGCTCATGAATCGTGTGGCCATCCTATGGAAGCCGATAGAATCTTGGGGCGCGAGATGAGTCAGGCGGGTAGATCTTTCATTTTCAAGGGCGGTCCGTATTGGTTGGGAACAAGAATCGGTAGCGAAGCCGTGACAGTTGTTGACGACCCTACGGTTGCGCATAGCTACGGGTATTATGCGTATGATGATGAGGGCGTTAGGGCGCGTCGAAGGTTTCTGTACAAGAGTGGTGTCGTTAATGAGTTTCTGCAGAATAGAGAGACAGCGGCGAGGCTTGACACAAGAAGCAATGGTTCTTCGCGTTCTATGAACTATGACAGAGAAGCGATTGTGAGGATGGCGAACACGTTTGTACTTCCCGGTGATCTGACTGAGGAAGAACTTGTCGAAGATGTCGAGCGTGGGATTTTCATGAAATCCTTCACGGAGTGGAACATTGATGACAAGCGTTTTAATCAGCGATATGTGGGAAGAGAAGCTTACCTGATAGAGAATGGCGAGCTGAAATATCCTGTTGCTAGACCAGTGATCGAGACTACAACGCCGAAATTCTGGTCTGCAGTGGATGCGGTTTCAAAGAAAGTCGAATATGATGCTGCTACTTGTGGAAAGGGAGATCCCTCGCAGGGTGCTCCCGTGTACACAGGCGGTCCATGCATCAGGCTTAGAGAGGTGTATGTACGATGAGGGATGAATTGAATAGAACCGAAGACATCGTCAAGAAAGCGAAATCCTTAGGCGCTGACGAGGTCATTGCGCGAACGACTTCTGGCCGCTACCGGCAGGTGCGCTTCAGTGGCAACCAAGTAGACACCACTGTTGCCTGGAATGATTACGTTACAGATATCGCATTGGCATGGAAGAAGCGTGTCGTCGCTGGGCAGATACACGATTTTCAAGATGTTGAAGGGAACGTCAAGAAACTGATTTCCTTGGCGAAGGTTTCAGCCGAAAACCCAACGTTCGGCGGTTTTGCAGGCGGCAGTTTCAGGTACGCAAGAAGCAAGGCAGATGAGAAGCTTCGTGACTTGGACAATTCGACGGATTATGTTTTTGAGGGCATTAGTGCGGCTGAAAAAGAAGCTGGTTCGAAGATTGACAGTGGAGGCATACTTCTGACAAAGTTTGAAGACGTCTACCTGGCGTCGTCTCAAGGCCCGGTTGGCATAGATAGTCGATCTGCGATTGAGTTTTCGATAAGGGCTTTCGCCGAGAGGGAGGCTTCGGGACACGGTGTGGAATGTAGCTCCACGCTAAAGGACTTTAAACCTGCCCGTGCTGGTGCAAAAGCTGGTGAGATTGCGAAGATGGCAAAGGATCCGAAGATTGGCGATGAAGGAGCTTATGACGTGATCTTTGACCCGTTGATTTTCGGTTCGTCGATAGGCGTGTGGGGCGGCATGGTTTCGGCTTTCAGCGTGATGATTCAGTTGTCAGTTTTCGTTGACAAGCTTGGCAAGAAGGTCGCTCCTGACTTTGTGACAATGAGGGACAATCCCGCAGCGTATTCTTTGGGTAATCGTGTTTTCGACGATGAGGGTGTGCCGACGCGGGAGAACGTTTTCATTGATCATGGTGTGCTGAAGATGTTTCTGCATAATACTTCGACGGCGAAGATTTTCAAGACTGAAACAACGGGGAACGCTGGGCTGGTCTTTCCAGGCGCTTGGAACTTGGAGATGGATGCTGGAGACATGAGCAAAGAGGAGCTTTTCGGAGAAGTGAAGAAGGGGCTTTACCTGACTAACACTTGGTATACGCGGTTCCAGAACTATGTGAAGGGTGACTTTTCGACCATTCCGAGAGACGGTATCTTCCTTGTTGAGAAAGGCAAGATAACGAAGTCTTTGAAGGATCTGCGCATCAGTGATAACGCTCTGACTATGCTAGGCAATATTGCTGGGGCATCAAAGGAAAGACAGCACGTGCATTGGTGGGGCGAAGCAGATCCGCCGTCGCTGAGTCCCTACGTTCTCATCAAGAACGTGAATATGACAAAATCCAGATAGAGAACCCTCTCTTTCTTTTCCATTTTCTGCAAAAAAGCGCGTGCGAGTTTTTCCAGTGTGTTTTCCGCAAAGGTTATGTATTGATTAAGTAATCTACAAATAACAGAGGAGATCGTTGTTGGAGAACATGATAACCAGAAGGGTAACAGGTTTGTTAACGCTAGCCATTGTTGCTGCATTAGCTTTGCCGTTAACAGCTTCGGCTCGCGTCGAGAAATCTTCTAACGTTCAGGCAGCAGACTTGTTGATGGCCGTAAACCCAAATCTGACTACTGTAGCCCAGAATGGATACTTCAACGTCAGCATTTGGCTCATAAACTCAACGGCACCTTCACGTTTCTGGACATACGAGGTCGATCTTACTTTTTCCCCTAGCCTGTTTGAGATTCAAAGAAATGAGTCAGAAACGGATCCGGAAGCTCCAGATTATTACATGATCTATCAGGGGGATGTTCTGCACAGAGGTTCGACCTATACGTTGTTTCAACCTGTAGTCGACAATAGTCTAGGACTGCTTCACGTAAACGAAACCATAACCATGGGAGCGGCAGGATACACGTCTGGCTGCCTTTTCAACGTGACGTTTAGGGCGAAAGGCATAGGAATCTCCACCATGCATATTAATCGTAGTCAGATCAATCCTCGGTTCGATGCCGAGATACCTCATGATAGACGAGATGGGGCATGCGCGGTGATGGCAAATCCTTATACTCAAGAACTTGACTACGATGTGCACATGTTCTTTTTGCAGATAGACTCAAACTCAACGTTGACACCTATTGAACTGGATCACGATGGCAAGGCATTGTTCTTCAATGCAACTGGCGATGGCGGTACCGTTGGTTACACAACGATAGTTTTTCCTAGGGGACTTCTAAGCGCTGAGAACAGAACATGGTTCCTGATCTTTGACGACACTAATTCGACGTTTCAAGCCTTCAGTAATGAGACTCATTGGTGCATTTACACGAGCTATACGCACTCAACTCACAAGCTGAGAATTGAAGGAGACACTGTGGTTCCTGAGTTCATGACTGGAGTAGCGCTGCCAATAATGCTTCTGATGGCAACTATCTCAGCAGCGTTAGCAAGCAAGAGGTTCCAGAGAAAGCGGCAACTCGCATAGCGACTGTACTGCTGCATCTACCTTTTTCGGTTGTGGACTTGAGGTCTTAAATGACGAATATAGGGTTGACTGTGTCCTCGATCTTACGATCTTTTTTTGGATCTTGTACCCTTCATAACCGCTTAATCGACGCCATCAATGAATTTCTGTTTTCCTAGGCTCGTGAAATCAGTTGCGGTGAAGAACTGGTTTTCCGCATGTAACTTTCTTTCATAAACGATTTTAGGCCAAACTGCCGAATTGGTGATTGGAGGAACCTGAGTTGCAGATGTTGAAGTTCTTCACTATTGATTTGGCTCGAATCAAGGGAAGCGGAGCATTCAAATGCCCAAAATGTGGAGTAAGGATTTCTCCAGATGACGAGACAGACAATGTCTATGCGATTGTGGAAACAATCATGAAAGGAGAAAACTTGGACAAGATAACTTTGCAGTGCGTTAAATGTGGAAGCCAGATTCAACTAACTGGGTTCAATCTTCTAAGCAGGATCAAATGAGATCCAAGTACGAGCCAACATCATCGATAATCCATCGATGAAACTCAAAGACATTTACGTCTACCATTATAACTCGATTCTTCATGAGGGATTTCATCTAAGGCCAGCAATCACCGAAAGCAACGATATCTCTATGGAAGTAAATCTCTTAAATAATTGTTCCAATTCTAAGAGCAAGGGCGGTCGTAGTCTAGCTTGGTTAGGACATCGGCTTCCCAAGCCGACAACCCGGGTTCAAATCCCGGTGACCGCACCAACTCTGTGTCTTCTCGGCTAGGCTTGTGTCGTTTTGTCCGCTTCGGCTTTCATCGTTAGCACGTGGTTGGCAAGTGTTGAGAGGGTCAAGTGGCGGAAGCTGTCTTCTTCGCGGAGGTTGATGAGGAAGCTTTCGCAGGATTGTTCTAGGAAGATGCCTTCTTTCAGTTCTCTCATGAATTTGGAGAAGCCTGTGTAGTCCTTGTGTAGTGAGATGACCATGCCTGTGCATTCCATGCCGATTCCGCTTTCGAACATGATGATTTCTGGGTTAGCGTCTTTGATTCTGTCTTGGACGATCCTTCTTGTTTCCGCCATTCCTTTCTCAGTGGCGCCTTTTTTGACTTTGATAAACGTGACTGCCATTATTTCGTATCCGAGTTTCTTAAAGTTGGGTATTAGCGTGTATTCTCTAATGTAGCCTTCTTTCTCCAGTTTCTTGATTATCCTGTTTACGGTAGATTGGGAGGTGCCGACAGCCTTTGCCAGTACCCTGTCGGTTTTGCGCGAGTTCTTCATGAGTTCGGAGATAATTTTCAGTTCAAGTTGTTTCAAAGTTCTTCCTTCTCTCTTTCTTCTTCCGTTCAAGTTCAAACATCTCCTTTTTCATCAGGTTCCTGTGAGGGTTCTGAGCCTAACCAGCCACGATCCTTTCGATAATCCTGCTATGGTTCAATGATTATAGTGAGGAGAAGCCTAAAGAACTTTCTGTTCTTTCAGAAGTATCTTCGCAAGTTTCCAGTTCTAATAGTAGACCTGCGCTATGAACTATAGTGTCCACTATTCTTATGATTTGTCAAACTTGTCGATCGACGGTCTGTGCTGAAGGCGAAGACGAATAATCGGAAAAGGGTGAAAAAAAGTGATGCTATGTATTGCTAGATGGTGATTGTCATGGGCTCTTCGACTTGGATCATCGAAGTTTCTTCCAGTTCTTTTAGGCGAGCTTTGACGGTTGCGCGGATTTTTGTTTTAAGTTGGTTCGTGTGTTTTATGGGGATCTTCTCGATTTTTTGGGCCAGCGCAGGATCTTCGAGGGTGTTTGCAATCCAGTTCTTGAAGTCTTTTCTTTCAAGATGGAATACTAGACTTTCAAGCTTGACGGTTTCAAGTTTATCCAAGAATTCGTGAAGGCTCTTGGCACTTTGTCCCGTTGACTTATCAATTGCTTCATAGAAATGGAATGACTCTTTGTTGCCTAGGATTCTTAGGGCTCTGATGGCGTTAATGTCAACTTTTATGCTTCGGCTCTTTTCTTTCTTCTTCTTCAGTTTAGATTCTTTTGACATAGCTAATCGAGGATTTCATCGTCTTGAAGGCAAGATATTCTTTGTGAATTTGAAATTCACTTTAAACGTCATCCCGTTGTAGTTCGGCTTGAGATTCAGTTGAGTACGTCTAACGACTTTGGAGAAGCCAAGGATCTTCCGCTCGGCGAGCCCTTTGGTTTTTCTGCTGATACGATCCTTCTCTTGTCTTTAGATGGCTGAAGCTTGTGCATAATTGTTTTAAGTATTGGTTGTTTCATAGTTGGTCTTTGTGGTAAGGCGGTGTTTCTTGTTAGAGCGTGAGGTTGCTTGGGAGTACAATACCTTCAGGGTCTATCTTATTATGCTGAAGACTGGACAAGCATCTGCCAGAGACGTTGCGCAGATTGCTGGTTTCTCCAGTCCTGCCTTGGCAGTCCATCATTTGGAGAAGCTGAACGATTTGAAGCTCGTTAGCAAAGATGTGCATGGAGTTTATCATGTTGTGCGTCGCAGATTTGGAGTGCTGAAATTCTTTCTAGTGGTTAAGAGGTTTATAGTTCCCAGGAGTTTTTTCTATGCTGTTCTATATGGGACTTTAGCTACGTTATCTCTGTTTATGCTCTCAGGTGTGGCCAGGAATTTGGCAGTTCTGTTTTCACTGCTAGGTTTAGGCATTCATGTCATAGAGACTGCGCAATTCTACAGGGTTCTTCCGAAATTGGGTGTTCAAGAAATAGAACAGTCTGTTCAAGAAAATGATTGAAATAGTGGTATTGCTTCATATATTGAATGGTGAACGGTATGCTCTTGTCTGCTAAATGGCTAGGCGTCATTTGCATAGGGGTCGTGCTGCTAGGAGCAATGACGGTTTGGGGTTTGAGAATAACGACAATCTCAACAGAGAGCAAGCAAGATGGATCAGGGATTGCTGTGGAGTATCCATTTGTTCTCTCAATACTCACAGAAAAAGAGACCTATTCTTGTAATGAAACAGTGAAAATGATGATAATTCTTAAGTATATCGAGGAAGGAAACACCACGATCACATTTCCGACTAGACCGAATCCTAATCAATTCTGGTTCTGGCAGGTGTATGATGAGAATGACCAACTCGTTTTCTACCACAAGGCTGTTGGCAGTATGCTGATGACTGAGGACGTGGTACTGTCAGCGGGTGCATCAGTGAATCAGAATTGCACATGGGATCAGAAGAATACTGACAGTGAAAAACAGGTGTCGGCTGGAATATACTATCTGACCGCATGGGTAGGTTTTGCACATAACGGAACTGAAATCGCTCTCAAACCTCAAAAGAAGATTACCATAGTCAGCTAACGTCTCCGAGCATTCTTCGTTTTCTACTTATTGCTCTTTCCAGTCGACCGATCTCCTCTCTATTATCTTCATTGCAGTCTCATTTCACTAATAGAATGTACTGAAGATGCCTGCTGTAGAATAATACGTGAAGGTGTGAATATTGGGTGTATCAATAGCATTGCTTTTAAGCTGGTTTTGTAGATAAGAGTTAAATATATACTTATCAGTTCAAGCTTCTGACCATAATAGGTGATATCGTGTGAGTAGAAAGCTGATGATCTCCTGTTTTGTCCTATTTGTTTTTCTAGTGACATCAGGCTTCCCAACTAAACCTGCAAGCTGCTTGGATCAAAGGATATCAACTGCAAACAAGTTCAATCCCAATCTCGCATACGATTACTTGCAAAATCTGGCTGACAGGCATCCAGAACAGATTACATCAGTGGTTATCTGGCTTGCTGAGAATGTACTCTCCAGCAAAGCCATGAATTCGCTGAAAAAATCCTTTGCGGAAAACCTGACGAGATCCTATAACGTGACGGTATGGTACATCGGAGAAGCATTTTCATTTATACACTTATACGCAAAGGCAATGGAAGTCGAGAAGATAGCCTCATACGAACTGGTTAGCGAAGTCAACATTCATGGGGATTTCGTACTAGCCCATAAATGCCTTGACGTTAGCGTGCCGACAATAAGAGCAGATCGAAAAGTGAATATTGGGTACAATGGTTCTGGAATCAGAATAGCTATACTCGATTCGGGGATCAACAAGACGCACCCTGATCTAGATGACCTGGATGACGATCCAACTACTAATGATCCGAAAGTGATATTGGAACGAGACTTCACTGGAGAAAACATAACGATAGATCCCGATGGTCATGGAACAGAATGTGCAGGAGTTGCTGCTGGCACAGGGAACGCATCGCGAGGAATTTACAGAGGTGTAGCCCCTGGGGCTTGGTTGCTCAACGGCAGAATCTATAGGTCCGATGGATTTTGTGATGCGAATTGGTGGACTGATGCAATAGATTGGGCAACAGCAAACGGTGCTGACGTAATAAGTCTTAGCAGTGGTATTACCTATTTCAGTGGTGGAGCACAAATAAGAACCGACGGGACATACCCACCGAGTCCAGCTGCAGATAGAGCAGTAGATCATGGAGTGGTTTTCGTCGCAGGTGCCGGCAACAAAGGCATCCCTCACAATCCTTGGAATTATATAGAAGCTCCGGGTGATGCTTTTGATGTCATTACAGCTGGCGTGTCGGATGATATGAACACTCAGAGCATGCAAGATGATGTCATATGGGATAGTAGTCCAAAAGGTCCGACTGGCGATGGTAGAAGCAAGCCGGATATCTTGGCTCCTGGCGTAGGAATAATCGCGCCTAGCGCGGGATACGCATCAGGTGACTACTACAGCAGTGACACAGGCTCCTCTCTCTCTATTCCTCACGTTGCTGGTGTTGCTGCTTTGCTTTTGCAGTCTCATCAGGGCTGGACCCCTGGCATGGTAAAGCAAGCCATCAAGTCTACAGCTGTTCTAAATGACAACCTTCAATCACTCACAGAGAATGGCAGAGGCAAGGGAATAGTTGATGCTTATAGAGCTGTGACCTGTGCCACTGATGAGCCTGCCAATAACCCTGATCACGGGCTCACAGGAGGTTGCTGGGCCCACGATGAAGAGCTTTTTGAAAACGGAACAATCAAGACCAACGCGTACGGTGTCATACTTGAGGAAAGTCGTTCCATTGCAAATCTAACCAAGGATTTCAATCTGACAACTATCATAAGGAGACCAACATTCACATTCGGATTCCATGAAATAGGATCTTACTTGGGTGTGATTGGAGGGTACGCGGGGCTAAACGCTACAATGAGACTATTTAACTCCTCTGGCCATGTTCTTTTCAAATATGAAGAACCAATTCATTCTATCGCTTGGATGTCATACGGTGCTGATTGTTTTGATGAAATAAGCTACACCTATGACGGCACAGTCGGCTACGGTCCAGCTTATGGCTCACCTTACAGCATAGAGTACGGCTTCGTTGCATATGCTAAGATCGAAAGCTCATACGCACGCGTTACGACCCATTGTCTGTCAATAAGCATAATGGGCATTCAAGGACTTGGTAATCCAAGCTTCGAGCAAAGACTCGATTCAGTGTACAAGCCTGCTTGTTGGCTGAACAACACTGGTTGGCGAGAGCTCAGGGCTGACATGAATGGCGATGGCTACTGCAATGCGGCTGATCAAGCTCTTCTTTCGGTCTCTTATGGCTCGCATGTAGGAGATCTGAAATATGATTGGCGATGCGATCTGGATGGCAATGGATACATAGGATCATATGAATTTGCGTTGCTGGGAATGGATTTTGGAAAAAGTGCAGTGAGACTTGACGGTTCTCACTCTTGGTATGCCAACGCGACCACTAACTATCAGACTTCGCAATGGCTGTGTGACTACGATGTCAGCGCAGTAAAAGGCAAGCATTTCTGCTTTGGCTTCTATTATGTTCCTAATGGACCGTATGACACTACGGCTGAGATCTTCTACATTCTTGATGGCGGGAGCAATACGGTTGTCAATTCAGGATGGTCTCAGATGGGAGACTGGCATTGGGTACAATGCGATGTGTATCTTCCTTCATCCATCAAGGCCCTAAAGGTGACGATCCGTGATGTGACACCGAATTTCAAGGCGCGAATGGACTGGGCATACGTGGATGTCGAGTAAACGTGTTATTCTGCACTCTTTTCCCTAAATGCTGAAATGACAAAGTCTTGAAATCGAATTTGGTTTTCACCCAGCTTTGATGGGATCGCTTTCTGAAGGTTCTGAAGTTTTCTCGTGGCGGGCGTGGTGGGATTTGAACCCACGACCCCCAACTTAGGAGGCTGGTGCTCTGTCCGTACTGAGCTACACGCCCACGTGTTCTTTTCATTAAAGCAACTCGAATTTAAGAGATTTGGGGCAATGTTAATTGGTTGAATTGAGTCAGTCCCTGCACTAGTCTCCACTTGCCCCGGATTTTCCTAGCACACCGAAAACCTTCCTCATAATCTTTTCAATTGGGCTTATCGTTCTCAGCTCAGCCTAATGTCTCACTCTAATAGCAGTTCTTGCTGGTATATTGCAGATACGCTTCCGTTCCGTTTCGAGCATCGGGATCACGTTTATGCGTGTGCGCTTCGTATTCTAGCCATTTCTTGATCTGCAAACATTTCCCGTGAGAATTCTCATGAATGATTGCAGATGCGGAACAAAAAAAGGAGGTGAGAGTTTTGCTTGTTATGTGCCTATATCTTTCTCTTGCTCAGAACAGACCTGAAGGATTTTCCGCAGCATTGAAAGAGTCCAATCGTAAGTTCCGTTCTTTTGCCACTCTTGTCTTTTCTTCCAGCCATCTTCCAAGTCTTCTTCGGAGTGCTTACTTCTTTCTTACACTTAGGGCATTTAGCCATCTTCGTTCACTAGCGGGACAGTATAGCATGTTCAGCATAAAAAACTTGCCACATTTAGAGCTGCACAAACGGATCATAGCATCAGATATGCTATTTCCTTGACGATGTCTTCGTCAGTATTTTGGGATCTTTCCATTCTTCTCGGAGAATGCTGTAAAGCGCTCCATCTTTCCATTCTCCTCTAATGAAAACTGACTTGCGAATCAATCCTTCCCTGACGAATCCCGCCTTCTCCAAGACTCTTATTGAAGCCATATTTTTGGGCTTGATTCAGATTCGATCCGAACTATATCTTTTGAGAGTAAGAGATAATCCACTATGATCTTAACGGCTTCGGTGCAGTAGCCCTTGTTTCTTTCATCTGGGCCAATTCTGTAACCAATGGAATAATGAGGACCTTTAGGCAAGCAAAGTACTTGGCCGATCTTGCTTCCATCTCGTTTCTCTATGAGAAACCACTTCTCTTCAGGACGCAACTCATTTAACCACTTCTCAACTTCAGTGTAAGAACTCTGTTCAAGAGACTCATACTCGCCTCCGAATTCTGGATTGTTGCTCCATTCTGCAAACAGAAGCAAGTCCTCTTTTTCCAAGACTTTTAAGCAGACGTTTTTCCTTCAAGCAATCCTATCGCCAATCAATGGTTTTCGTTACTTCATCTATATTGCTTGCGGCATTTTCCATCGTGAGCGACTTTATGGTTTAGTTTTAAATAGTGATTTCATTTTGATCTAGTCTTTCAGGTGTAAGAAATGGTTGACATACAGGCATTACAGGCTGCTTCCGTCGTGATTGCATCTACAAGTGTAGTGGCTGGAATTGTCTACTATGCTTTTCAGATTAGACATCAGACCAGACTTAGAGAAACCGATCTGCTTATGAGACTGTATTCAGCTTTCCTTGACAGAGCATTCCAGAAAGATAAGCTTAGAGTCTTCAATAGTGAATTTCAGGATTACGATGATTTTGTCAGAAGATACGGCCTATTCTACGATGAAAAACCAGAAGAGGCACAGGAATTGAAAGGAGCATTCAGCATAGTGCTTAACCAAATGGAGTTGTGGGGTCAACTTCTCAAAAGGAAGATCGTTAGCGTTGACTTCATGTATCAACTATATCCTGCCATAAGGCTGTGGGAGAAAGTGAAACCTGTTGTAGAAGGTATCAGAAAAGAGCTGAATGACCCCACGGTATTTTCGTTCTGCGAGTACTACTGCAATGCAATGAAACAGAGACAGCAAGAACTTCACCAATCAAAACCTTAACGTTTGCCCAAGCTGTTAGAGCGTTTCTAAAGGAGCCAGCAAGTTCAGCTTGATGCCCTCCGTTCCGCGAAAACCTTAAACTGTAACTACTGCATTCAACATTGATGCGTTTGGCGAGGGTACCCGAGCCAGGTCTAAATAGGCAAAAGCGGGCCAGACCGAGCCTAAGACAAGGGGGAGGACTTAAGATCCTCTGGCGAAGGCCTACGTGGGTTCGAATCCCACCCCCCGCACCAACTATGGAAGCCTGCCTTTTCGTACATAATTAATCCGCGCGCCCCCGAAGGAGTAGAACAGTCCTCTATCAGTCCTTTTTGGCCAGTTTGACCCTAAGACAAGGTTGATGGAGAAGGGAGAAAGCATGGGAAAGGTGACTTTCCTGTGCGTAGTCATTGCAGATGTAATCATCTTAGGCGCTTTCGTAGCCTATTTCATAGACGCGGAGAAACACTACAATCTCAGAGACCCAACATACACAGAAGCACTTCAATTCATAAGGTCAGACGAGACTGATAGGAATCAATACAATCAAAGTTACACATGCACGAACTTCGCCACCGACTTCATGAACAACGCTTTCAGAGCAGGATACAGATGCGGATATGTCGCTATAGAATTCCCAGATATCAATCATGCGATAGTCTGCTTCAACACCTCCGACAATGGTCTAACATTCATTGAACCACAAAGCGACCAAATCGTGCCTTTGGCACCTGGAAAACCCTACTTGGACAGAATGGTTCTTCGGTTCTCAATAACGTGGACTGATTTTTCCGAGTATCACATTATGCTGGTTCTGTGCCTTGCCTTTTTGCCACCGTCCATTATGGGAGCACTGCAAGCGGCAGAAGACTGGAGAAAGAAACATTCGTCTTTTTCGGGAAAGTAGAGAAAAAAGGGGTTCGCGGGAGATTTCGCCTTTTGAAGACCGCACAATTCCGCTAGCGCGTGCATTAACTGGATTCGTGTCCCAAAGCTACTTGCTTAGGAGAATTCTAAGCCGTTCAAACAATAATTCTTTGTCTTGAGGCTGTTCTCTCCAAGATTTTCCGTAGTTTCTGTATTCCTCGGCAGATATCTTACCTTTTCTCTGCAGTTCATTAAGCAGCTTTGTGAATTCTCCAAATTGCATTTGTTCGTTTCTTGTTTCATCGTCTAGTTTTGTTCTTCTGCGTGTCTCAATTGGAGGTTCATCCTTTTCAGGTGGAGGGTAATTATCGTACAGGAATCTGGAGAAATATGGAAGCTCCCAAGACTGAGCTTCCGGTAAGTTCTCCTTAACTCTAAGAAGTTCAGAGATTAAGAACTCATATATCTCGCCAAGAGTAGTGTATTGCGCAGGAAAGCTGGGCTTATCTACAATTTCGTTGCAGAAATGGCGCAGATGATTAGTCTTGAAAATTGGCAATACATCGCCATCTTCATAGTTGAAGCAGAAAATAATCTTCTTGGCAATATGCCTGTCCTCCCCCAAGCCTCTTATTCGATCCCATGGCGCATCCACTTTTTGCGCCACGGTCTTCTTACGATCGACTGCAACATGAAGCAGTTCTTTGAAATCCTCGAACTGATTTCTGATTTGGCGGTAGACATTCGAGCCGTAAAGAGTTAGATGTCCAATCGGCTTCAGGTAATACTCTAACCAATGGAAGAATTTTCCAACTTCATCCGATTGCTCTACGAAAATATCATTTGGGTCAAGAGTCTCTATTGATTCGGGGTTTTCAGCAAAGGGATATCTCAATCTGAAATCCTTCAACAATTTCATCGCAGTGTCCATTTCGATCTTGATTAGTCCGCTTTTGTCAAAAGCCCTCGCCTTTTCTAACAAAGATTCTTTCATTCAACGGTCTCTCTCAATATCGGCTCGATTAGGGTTTGTACAACGTGCGTTAAGAGGAATTATAGGGTCGAGCAGATATTTGCATAACGGTTGCTTATAGTCCGAAAGATCTTATGCTCAATCAAAAAAGGGGAGTTGCGGGAGACGTCGCCACTTGGCATAGGGTTCGAATCCCACCCCTCGCACTACGATTCTGAGAAACACTTTATGTTTTTCCAATAATGAATAAATATGATGCTGATGCCGAACCCGACTTTGCTATTGTTTCCTTGATTCTCTCTCCCTCTTCCTTTAGGCGATTTCGGGTTTCCAGATCGGAGTGGTTCTCTATCCTTTTGAATGCATCATCAATCTCCTTAATCGAATTGTGAAATGTTGCTTGATTCTTTGGATCTTCGCACTCATGTTTCCTCTTACAGAATAAGCAGTCGATGGGATGCGTGGAATCGAAGACCTCCAGCTCTCTCAGCTCCAGACTGTTCACTATGTTCATGATTCTCTGTTTGGTAAGGGTTTTGTTATGGGTGATGCCGAGCAAAGAGTCGATCCGTGCTTCCCATTCATGCTCAAGTACATCTGCTTTCTGCGCCGCAGTTTGGTCTCCATCACAGTAAACCTCCTGAAGTATGAAATTGCCGCCGATTCTCAGTACACGCTTCATTTCGGCCAGCACCCTGTCTATCTTGCCGAGATGATGCAAAGAATGGGATATGCAAACAGTGTCAAAAGACTCGTCTTCGAACTTCAAATCCTCAGCGTTCATCTCAAAGAATCGCACGGGCTTTCCTTCAAACCGCTTCTTTGCAGATTCCATCTCCTTTTTTGAAGTGGCTGAAGCGCAATAATCTATTCCCACAAAAGAATCATAATCCTTCAAAGTCTTCATCAAAGTATCAATAAACCCTCCCCCTGCTGTGGCAACATCCAATATTCTACCGCCAGAAACTGATCCCAGCCTTTTCGCTATTTTGCTTGCGTTAGATGATGCCAAACCCTTTGGCAAGTCTTCCATTCCCATCTTCCCGTGTTCTGAGATGTCCCTAGTGGAAATAAGCCTTGCGCGTTTTAAGTTGTGAAATAACAGGGGGGTTTCGGGAGATATTAACAGGGTGGTATCGAGTGACTGGATTATCGCTAATTGCGACGGGAAAGGGGGGGTCGCGGAGAGAAATCTCAACTTGGGGTCGGGTACAAATCCCAGAGACCCCACCAACAGCGTATTTTGCAAGATAAAGCTAGATTAGTCTAGTGTTTATGGAAATAGTGCTGAAACAGCCAGCTTTTGTCCCTCTCTTGCACAGTATAAGGTCGCCCGGCCCAATACCCAAACCGGTTCAAGTCCAACTACCTGCGTTGCCATTATCCAAGGGTTCGGTTGTACCTTACACCAGCGCCCGCTAGTAAAACCGGTTCAATGGGGGCAATCTATTTCTTGAACAGGACTCCCAAGAACCATATCAAGATTCCGACAGCAGCTACTTTTGCACCGATTTCCAATGCTTTCATAGGCTTTTGATAAGCCCAAACGAGCAACTTAACCTCTGGCGACAAAGCAACTTCAGCATTGTCGTATTTTCGTATCGAATCGTAGCTTCTAATTGAAGACCTAATCAAACTCGGAATCGGTTTATCGGCAATTTACTTTATTGGCAAATTAACAGAATCGATCCAAGGCAATACTGAACAAGATGTAAATTGTCCAAAATGTGGGCAAGCATTAGGAAGTGGGCTTTGAAATGTCCAGTCTGCAGAACAAATCTCCTTTCGTGGTAGCAACTAGTTGCGCCTCAACAGAAAAACACTAGTATTCGTAATCAACGTGCTACCCTCTTGCTTACATCGTTTTCTGGTTATACTATCACAATTCATCATCAACCGATATACTTGAATATCGGATAAGCATGTTTCCTCAATTATCCGATATATTTTTATATCGGTCGCATATACATGTTTGCACAGGTGGCAACCAATGGCATTGATCAACAAGAAAATCCATCAAAGAGTGCTTGACAAAAAGAGGAAGTTAGAAGGATTGAGGCCTCTTCCGTCATCGCTTGTTGCTAGACTGAAGAAACAAATGATGATTGAGTATACATACAACTCCAATGCCATTGAAGGAAATACGTTGACCTTGCGAGAAACGCAGCTGGTTATTGAAGAAGGAATAACAGTCGGCGGGAAGAGCATAACAGAAACTTTGGAGGCAAAAAATCATCCTGAGGCAATAGAGTTTATCGAGAGACTTGTTGACGCAAAAAGTGAGCTAACTGAAGATGTTGTGCTCCAACTTCATAGGTTGACTATGTCAAACATCACAGAAGATGCCGGACATTATCGAACCATGGGAGTAAGAATAACTGGCGCCACTTTTATGCCACCACCTAGTTCAAAAGTCAAACCCAGAATGGATGAGCTTCTGAAATGGGTAAGAGAAAATTCTGACGAACTCACGCCAATGGAACTTGCAGCAGTCTTTCATCATCGTTTTGTTGAGATACATCCATTTTCAGAAGGGAATGGAAGAATCGCTAGGCTGTTGATGAATGCTCTACTTATGAAGGATGGATATCCTTTCATTGCGACAGTTCCAAAACTTGACCGCCCAAAATATCTCAGGGCGCTCATGGAAGCAGATTTAGGAAACACTTCGAGTTTCGTGAATTTCATAGCCAGGTGCGTAGAAAGAGCTTTAGACATGTATCTTGACGCCTTGGAGGAACCTAAAATACTCGCTCTCGCTGAGGCCAGCCAAATCACACCCTACTCTCAGGAATATCTCAGTCTCATAGCCAGAAAAGGACTGTTAGGGGCATATAAGCAAGGACGAAAATGGGTCGTATCTAGGCGAGAACTAGACAGGTATCTAACATCTGTCAGAAAAGGGCGTGCGCACAAAAATGTGAATGTGCTTGTGAGAGAGAGCGCCAAAGATTAACGTCTAACAATTCCTTCCCTATCCCAGTCAGGGCATCCGAACGCAGTGCACAACTCTGTTTTCATATTGTATTTGCAGCAACCTCAAGGGTTCAAACGTGGGCTCTAACCTATATGACCCCACCACATTGCTATGATCTGGACGATCTTTGACCTTTCTGGGAGAGTAGACAGCACAAGCATGAGCGATAAGAAGTCCGGGAAATAAACGATATAAGGCACATGTGAGACGTTCCTATGAATGCGCGAATGGCTCATTTATCTCTTACAAAAGGGGGATGGCGTTAACTGACAATAATTGTCGACGATGCTGGCATAGGCGACCTGCTTTTCGGCGTGGTCATAGGTGCCTTTCGCTGCGAGACTCAGGAATTCAGATACGACATCTTGGGCGTCAAATATTTCAGATATCCGCGATTCCGATCAAAAGAGTATCTGAAGCAGGCTTCAAAAGTCGTGTTTCAACTATTGGATAAACTCGAACTAGAGAAAGACGAACAAATTCGTATCTGCAGAGGCTACATCTTCGACGAAGCAGTAAATCTTTTAAAAAAGACGTATGGCGACAATCAAATTGACAGAATAACAGTCACTGGGGAACCGCAGAGGCTCACGGAAATAGCATACCTTGACGAAATTAGAAACCTGGGTTATGAACCAGTAAAAGAGAGAGATGAGAAAAAAGCAAAAAGCTTCTTCCACATGATGAACTGGCTGAAGAAAAACCCAGAAAAACTAGTATATGCAAAGACTGGTTGGCCGCGCCTGCAGAGATACAATCTATTCAGATCCTACTGTCAAAAGCGATCAACAGAAGATAGAGAAATTGGTTCCTGAATTTGCAGGTGTTCATTGGCTTCATGTAATAAGCAAAAAAAGCTTGCCGAAGACATCTCTTTCAATGCGCTTGTGCAATGCATTACATTTTGAAAGCTATAAAAAAGGGGAATTTCGCGGGAGACATCGCCACTTGGCATAGGGTTCGAATCCTACACCTCGCACATGATGAAACTTGAATCCTTGAGTTTAGGTCAGTATTGTTCTGACAAGTTAGGTCAGGATTCTGCTGTGCAACATACCGCAGACTTCACACCAATGCAACTGCTTTGCAACAGATAGAATATACTTTCATGAGTCTAATGGTGATTGAGCATTTGAGTAAGTCATTGTTTCTGTACATGTTTGTGGGTATCTAACGGTTATCTTTAATATTTCCCAGATCACAGTTATGATTGAGAAGCTATGCGTATTGGTGAAAGAACTTGGATTTTCTGGGCAGGGCTGATAGTTGTGGCCTCAGCATTGACAATTCTTTTTTCTACATTATGGATCAGCATGTTTCTCAATTCAATTTTGACTAACCCCAGATCTGTACTGCAGGAAGCTCTTGAGGCTGGTATGCCACCAAGGTCTATTGTGGACAGCATGCGATACTACTATTGGGAGCTTCTGGTTCCGCCTTTTGTAGGTGGAGTCGTCTTAGTTCTGATAGGATTGCTCATGATGAATGCAGGAACAAAGAGAAGAGAGCAAAAGCTTCAATCAAAGACCTAATGCCGTTCAGGCAGTTCGAGTTCTCCTGGATTCTGTCTAGCGCGCTATTGTTTCTTCTTGCCTTCCCTGCCTATCAGCTCCAGCCAGATGCCGTTTGGATCCTTGACGAAGGCAAGAACCCACGAACCTTGATTGAACGGCTCCACTGCGGGTTCGCATCCAAGTTTGATCAGTCTCTTGTACTGGTCTCTGACGTTGCTGACATACAGTCCGATGTGGTCGAGTTCTGAACCGTTCACGTACTCTTCATAGAATTCGCTTGTCTTTGGATAGTAGTTCAGTTCAAGGATTTGCTTGCCCGTCGGTGTTCTCATTTGAACGTATGTTCCCTCGTGGGCGACCATCTTGCCTTTCAACACGACGTGAAACCCGAGCGCTTCCCTGTAGAACTTCATTGATTCCTCAAGATCCTTCACACGGATGCCAGTGTACCAGAAGCGGACTCCAAGCACATTGGGTTTTCTCGAACCTTTCTTCGCTGTCATACGATCTCGTCTGTCAACATAGAGAGATTCCATATAAAACTCTGTCTCACTCGGCCAGAGACTGCGTGCGTCCTTTGTTTACTTTTTGCTTTTGCAGTACCTTTTTGGAAGTTCGGTCTTCTTCTTCGTCGGCTCGTTCTTCATTCCTCTATTCTCCTTGAATCATTTACTCTAGCATAGGTATATCACCATAGTATGGAAATCGTGCTGTTGAAATCGTTTCATAGCTTACGATTTTTAACGTGCTCAGTGTGCGAAGCTAGTTGCGAGGAACACTGAGTACATAAACAACAGAACAGCACCCTCCCTCCAACTGAGCTTTTCACTTGACAGAAAGTACGCGCGCGCCAAACAACAAAACCCTTTTGATTGCGCTACTGTCCGCTTTCTGCAATGGCGAAGAAATTGTCTAAGAGCGAGTATGCCAATTTCTTCATCTGCTTCTCCTTGATTCTGCACTCCTCCACTACTTGCATCTTCGTCTTGCCTATCCTTTCCAATTCACTGCTGTACTCGTCAGCCCACCTGCTTACAATTGACGGAGACACCTCGAGATGGAATTGCAGAGCCAGCGCCCTCCTGTAGCAAAAAGCCTGATTCCTGCAGTCTACTCCCTCAACTAGCAGTTCAGCTCCCTTTGGTACGTCAAAAGTGTCGCCATGCCAATGAAACACCGGAAACTGATCTGGCAAACCATTAAAGAACTTGCTATTCTTCCCGGCTGGAGTCAGTTGGACATAGTAACCTCCGATCTCCATAACGGGATTCTTTCTTACCTGAGCACCCAGAACCTTGGCCACCATTTGACCACCACCACAGATGCCCAGACACGGAGAATCCAGCTTTACAATTTCCCCAACGTACGCAAGCTCTCTCCTCAGAAAATCATGCCTGTGCGCCTTATAAACTGAAATCGGCGTTCCACCAACAACGAAGGCATCGAAATACTCAATAGAAGGGAACTCCCGTCCATCATACGCGCGAACAACGGTATAGTCGATGTTCTTGTCTTGGAAGTAATCTTCGTATGTGCCAATGTCCTCAATCTGACAGTTCTGGATCACCAAGACCTTCATGAAGAAAAGGCTTTAAAGTCAGTTATTTAACGTTTCTGTGCACATGGAAAGCGAAGAGAGGGAATTTTAGGCACACGACTTTTATCTAACGAAACCTGACCAAATGACTGACAGATCCCTCATACACGCGCCTCGTCGATGCGTTTTTTCAGCATGCTAGAGAGCGCTATAATCGGTCCAATTCGAGCGCTTTTCCTTGCGTCAAGTCTTAAATAAAGGGGATCATATCAAGAAGCCCCAGCCATCTCTCTCCAGCACCGAGGATATCGAGATGTCTAAATCGCGCGGTAGAAAGGGAGAATGAAAAAATGAAACCGGCTTTGCTCATAATAGACGTACAGAACGAGTTTTTCAAGCTAAATCAGGCTTGCTCAGACTCTCTGAAGTCTGCCATTGAATACATAAATGCGGCAGTAGCACTTTTCAGAAAGAAGAATCTGCCCGTCGTTGTCATACAACACAAGAGCGAGAGTCTCGTGCCAGGCAGCCTAGGTTTTGATGTTCCCGAGAGCGTAAAGCTTGAGCCCCAAGACATACGTATCGTGAAGACCTACGGCAACTCCTTCACAAAGACAGGGCTTGCGAAAAAACTAAGAGAGCTTGAGGTTGACACCGTTATTGTGACAGGATTTTGTGCAGAGTTCTGCGTTCTATCCACGTACAGAGGTGCAGAAGACCTCGACTTTACACCAATAATATTGAAAGGTTCTCTTGCATCTGACAATGCGGAACACGTCAGATTCGTGGAAGAAATCACGGAGACGATTTCCTTTGACGCTCTGAAGCCAATGCTCTGATCCTATTCTATCTATGCAGTTCCTTCTAGAAGTGGATAGAGTGAACAGTAGATAAGAGCTTTTCGTGCCTCGTGCAGTGTTGGTTTTTGCCCAGCTTGCCCTATGAGCTTTGGTTCCACGTATGGGAGCATTTTGTGCATCTGAAGTGTTCTATCGTCCGTTCTCTTGCGACCCCAGCATGTTCACCAGACACTCCAGAGAACCAGTGAAACGCTTCATTGTTTCCACACTTTGGGCATGGTCGACGAGTCTTAGAATGCTCAACCGGCGGCTTTTCAACAAACGTAAATAGGATTTGCATCGTCCACTCTTAACGTCCTTTGCATCCGTTCAGTTGTGACATATACCAAGATGCCGCATTTTCGGCACCAGTAGCCTTCCTTTGTTCTCTGCAAATGTGAACCGCACTTGCTACAAAACTGCAAGTCCCTTCACTATACACAACAACCGCGTCAGCTACTTATGAATAGTTCGCGCGCATCCAAGGACTCATACTTCCAAGTCTTTCAGCGATAACAAAGTGATTGGCGAAGCTCTTCACGAAATCGCGTTTATAAGCTTAGTAGTCAACAATCTTCATGGATTCACTGTCCTCTGGCAACGGCTAGATGGTTCTGGGTCCTACAGCTAACACTCCAATTAGAAAGCAGAGATTCCAAAAAACGAAATCATGGAGCGGAGGGTCATGTTCGAAATCTTGGAGAAATGCTTGCAGACTCAAATTGCGGACAAGCTTGACTTAGTGTATCTGCGCGGACAGAAACGACTGATGACGGTGTGCACAGTCAAGAATGGCGTTGTTGATGAATTCTCTGACGTTGCTCTCAGCGGCCTAGGCGTTAGGGTTCTGGCAAATGGCAGATCTTGGGGTTTTAGCTCAACGAATGTGCTTGATCTTGAAAATGCTCAACAAACACTTGTTGACGCGGCAAAACTAGCCAAAGCTTCTTCTGGCACGAAAAGGAAGAAAACCAAGGTCCCATCTCTCAAAGCAACAACGGCGAATACTGTTTTTTCAGTGAAGAAACCCGTTCGGAATCTTTCCGCCGAAGAGATTGCCACAATTCCGAAGGAAGCTTACAGCGGCGTAAAGGAAGCCGGGCCGCAAGTCGTTGAAGCTAAGACGACATTCCTCAGCATAGAAGATGACAAATATATCCTAAGCTCCGAAGGAACCCGCATCCGCCAAAACACCACGCGCACGATGCTGTTCGTTGACGTCCTCGTAAAAGACAATGGTACAATCTGTTCGGCATCAGAAGACGTTGGACACACTGGAGGACTGGAGATGTTCGATGAAACTCCGCCGCACGTATGCGGCAAGACTGTAGCCGAAAAAGCTGCCAGACTTCTTGATGCGAAGGCTCCGCCTTCAGGGAAGTTTCGAGTTGTCATACACCCCACCTTGTGCGCAACCCTGCTTCATGAAGCCATTGGACATCCGCTGGAGGCAGATTTGGCGATGAGCGGAGGTGGGTTCGGCAACCACATGGGCAATCTTGTCTCGTCTAAGCTTGTGACTATATATGATGATGGTTGCATAGAAGGTGGACTGGGCTATTTTCCTTATGACGACGAGGGCGTCGAATGCAAGCATACTATTCTCATCGAAAGCGGAATTTTGAAGTCGTTTATGCACGATCGAATCAGTGCCGCGGTAGCAGGTGTGCCCCCAACAGGCAACGCCCACGCATGGGATTACAGCGTTGAGCCCCTGATAAGACAAACCAACATCGGCATCGAAGCCGGAGATTACGAGCTTGACGAAATGATAGAAGGCGTCAAAGACGGCCTATTTCTGGAAGGAACCTTCGGCGGCCAAGCAAACGTCAACGCCGATTTCACCTTTGGCTTTCAAAATGCCAAACGGATAAAGCGCGGTGAACTAGCAGAAGAGCTTCGCGGCGCAAACGTCGCAGGGAATGCCATTGAAGTTTTCAAAACCATCGACGCGGTAGGCAAACACGTGGTTTTACGACCAGGCGCATGTGGGAAATACCAGTTTGCCGTTCAAGGACGTGTGGTTCCTGCGGTACGTTGCGAAATAATGGTCGGCGGAACGGGGGAATGATTCATGAAGCTTGACGGAAACTGGGTTGCTCTAAGCGACTGCGTTTACAAAGCCATTAGGAAGCTTGAGAAGAAGGGCATAAGCGCTGCTGAAGCATTTCTGACGAGCACTCAAACTACCGAAGTCACTATTAGAAATTCCGAAGTCCTTACAAAGAATCGAGTGTGCGACGCAGGCGTTGGCTTTCGGGTTACAGTTGCACAAGACAAGGTAGGGTTTGCTTGTACGAACACTTTGACCGAGATGGCTGTTGCAGAGGCAGGGGACAAGGCGTTTACCATTGCAAAGGCGAGTTCCAAGATACCTGACTTCGCCCTTCCCAAGCAGACGCGGATTAAGCACGTGGCCGGACTATTTGACCCGCGAGTTGCAGATATAACCGTGGAAGAAGTAGTTGACATAGCCAAGCGGGCAATTGGTGCGGCTGAAAGCTTTGACAAGCGAGTCATTGCCAAGGATGGGCGCATCGGATTTGCTTCAGGCTGGAGAGGAATAGTAAACACTCTTGGAGTGGATTGTGAAGAACGAGAAACCAGAGCATTGCTTTATCTTGAAGGAAGTGGCGAACAGAAAGGCGAGGTCACAGGCGGCTGCTATGATTCTATGCTCAAGCGGACAGCTGATTTGGAGCCTGAGACCGTTGGGGAGAACGTTGCCAAAATGGTCATTGCAATGTTCAAGCCGAAGGCCATAGAAAGTTTCCAAGGCACTGTTATCTTCGACCCCGAGGCGGTTTCGTATCAACTCTTTGACGCAATGGTTGACGCCTTGAAAGGCGAAGCGGTACTTGCAGAGCGATCGGCTTGGAGTGAGAAGATCGGGCAAATGGTGGCGTCGGAAAACCTGACCATAACAGATAACCCAACACTTGAGGGTGGCTTCTCGTCCAGAAGCTTCGATGACGAGGGCTTTGCTTCACAAAACACTGCCATTATCAGAAAAGGAATACTTGAAAGCTTCCTTCACAATGCCACAACCGCAAATGCACTAAAGACCAAAAATACGGGCAATGCTTCGCGCTTCTCAGGCGGAATGGATATGACTCACATGATCGTGGGCAACGGCTATAAAGCAAAGCCTGAGGTTTATCCATCAAACCTGATAATTCAGCCGAGCAACAAATCCAAAGAGAAGCTCATTTCGGAAATAGGCAGAGGAATCTTGGCCGAATCGATGGGTGGATTCACACAAGAAGGCTCTGGATTGGTTAGTGCACAGCTCTTGCGAGCTTTCTATATTAAGAATGGGGAGATTCAATGCGCAATAAAGGGCGGCATGGTCTCAGGCGTTGCTTTTGACTGGTTCAAACAGGTTTCAGGAATCAGCAACGACTCGAAACAGTTCGTCAATGCTATCGTTCCCTCGTTGCGAGTAGAAGAAGTGAGAATCATCAGCGGATGACTGTGCATTTTCAAGCCTAAACCCAAGAAAAACTCACGACGTGACCGAAGAATGGATGCTGAAATTAGGCGCGTCGCAATGCAGCGCATTCGGACGCTTTTCCAGATGGCAAAAGATACTTTTCAGGGGGACTCTGCGTTGGCTCAGCGCTACGTGAATATGGCCAGAAGAATAGCCATGGCAGCCAAGATACGCCTGCCTAAAGAATACAGGCGCCAGGTTTGCAGGCATTGTAAAAGCTTTATCTTACCGGGTGTGAATTGTCGTGTTCGGATTAAGCAGCGAAGGGAACCACATGTAGTTATCACTTGTCTGAATTGTGGAAAACACATGCGGTTTCCGCTTAAGAAGGAGCTGAAGGTTGAAGCATGAACGAGATAACTGAGGGAAAGAAGCGTTTCGTCAAGCGTCAGTTGAGTGATAGCAGACCCACGGTTTGGATTGGCAAAGGCGGGGCTTCTGCTGACGTTTTGAAGGAGATTGAGAAGCAGTTGGACAAGAACAAGATGGTGAAGGTTAAGCTGTTAGCAACTGCTCTCGGCGGAGAAGAAGCCAAGCAGGTTGCTTCATCAATTGCCAGCCAAACGGCATCAGTGTTGGTTGAGGCTAGGGGTCATACTTTCATGCTATATAAGCGTCGCCAAAAGTGAAAGCCTTTATATTTGGCTTCATGATTTTACTGAACGAAAGCTAGAGGATAAAGAATCTTGCTAACCCCTTACGACGTTCCAGCGAACAAACTCATCGAAAAACTAGCCAAATATCTGAAAGACAACGTAGACAAGGTAGCGCCGCCTCCATGGGCAAGCCTTGCCAAAACAGGCTCACATGTAGAGAAACAGCCTCAAAACCCAGACTGGTGGTACACTCGCTCGGCTTCGCTTATGCGCAAAATTTACATTCACGGACCAATAGGCATAGAAAAACTTCGCGCTGAATACGGCGGATCAAGCGGTCCAGGTCGAAGACCCGAACACGCGGCCAAGGCAGGCGGGTCAAGCATACGGAAAGCGATGCAACAGCTGACAGCCGCAGAGCTTATTGAAGCTTCTAAAACGCGCGGAAGAGTAGTGAGCAAGAAAGGACGAAAACTCATGCAAGAGTTGGCTAGTGAAATCGGCAAGGAATTGACTAAGGATATTCCAGAGCTGGAGAAATATCACAAAGGTGAGTAATAGTGTCCGACGCTGAGCTGGAAGAGCTCCGCAAAAGAAAGCTTTCAGCCCTACAGCGACAGATGGTCGACGAACAGAAGAACGAGCAGGCGCAGGAGCAACTGGAAGCTCAGAAAGAAGCCCTGCTGAGAAGCATACTTTCGCCAGAAGCTCGTCAAAGATTGACTAACCTGAAGATGGTCAAGCCTGAATTCATAGGGCAGCTGGAACTGCAGCTTATCCAGTTAGCGCAGCAGCGAAAAATACCGGTACCACTCTCAGATGCTCAGTTGAAACAGATCCTCGTACAGCTACAAGGCACGAAACGTGAAACGAAAATAAGAAGGTTGTAAACATGACAAGACACAAGCCAACAGCCAAGAAGAGAAGACTGGCAAAAGCAGGAAAACGCAAAAAGCCAGTGCCGACTTGGGTCATCGCGAAAACTGGCGGAAAATTCAGAGTGCACACCAAAAGGCGACAGTGGCGAATGCGAAAGATAAGAGCATAGGAGGAATTGACGGATGGCCAAAGAAGAGAACGAGAAAGAAGCGAAAGAAGCTGAAGAAGGACAAGCAGAGGAAATTCAGGAAAAGCCAGCTGAAGCCGCCAAAGAAACTGGAACCGAAGAAGCAAAGACTGAGGAAACATTAGAAGAACTACTGAAAGAGGAGGAGCCTACAGAGAAAGCCGCTGAAACTGAAGAAGAAGCTCCTGCGGAAGCTAAAGAAGAAGAAAGACCTGCGAAAGAAGAGAAGGCGAAAAAGAAAGAGGAAGAAATAGTTGAAGAAAGAATCTACACGGTTCCCTTGGGCAAAGCTTGGATAATGCCTCCGAACAAGAGAGCGCCAAGAGCCATACGTATGCTGAAAGTTTTCATCACTAAGCACATGAAACTTGCGGCTCGCAAGGAAGCCGAAGGAGAAGAGGAGGAAGAGGCGCCTGTCCTTGTTATCTCCAACGAGGTTAACGAGAGGGTTTGGGGCAGAGGAATACAGAAGCCCCCGCGAAAACTTCGCGTCAGGGCTGCAAAAGACAAAGAGGGCAACGTTACTGTTTATTTGGCTGAAGGAGACTAAGCTTGGCAATTTACCTGTCCAGCATCTTTGGAAGCCCAAGCATAGGCGTATACTCTCTGGCCACAGACAAGATTGTCATAATCCCGAAACCTGTTCCGCTCGAAATAGCTGAAAGAATAGAACGGTGGTTGAAAGCCAAGCTGATCTACACGACAATAGGCAGTTCCATACTTGTCGGTTCTCTCGCATGTTCAAACTCGAATGGCATCTTACTTCCAAACTACGTTAGAAAGGAAGAGCTTGACGCTATAAGATCGGCTTTCGGAGGAAACATAACAGTGATGGAAACCCGAAAAACTGCTTATGGAAACTTGGTCCTGGCGAATGACCATGGCGCAATCGTCGATCCCCGTTTCAAGGAGTCAGACCTCAAGCAAGTCTCTGAAACTTTTGAGGTTGAAGTTGCCCCAGGCGAAATTGCCGGCCTACCATACGTTGGAAAACTAGCCGTGGCTACAAACAAGGGGGTTCTGGCGCATCCACTTTTGAAGGATTCTGAACGGAAGGTTTTGGAGGATTTTTTGAAAGTTCCTGTTGACGTGGGCACGATTAACTGTGGCATACCCTATGTTGGAACGGGTCTGATCGGCAATAGCCGCACGGTCGTCGCTGGTTCAATGACGACTGGGCCCGAGATGTTTATTATTGGGAATGCTCTGGATGTTGTAAAAGAGGAAGATGAAGTTGAAAGTCTTCAGAGTAACAGGTGAAATCAAGAAGCCAAACTTGAAAACCGTCTTCAAAAAGGAAATAGTAGCCATCAAGCAAGAACATGCTGTTGAGAAAGTTTATGCTGAATTGGGCAGTAGACACCGTGTTAAACGTTGTCACATAAGAATAGACAATGTTGAGGAAGTTTCTCCGGAAGAGATAGAGAATCCGTTGCTCAAGAAACTGGTGACGGGAGAAGAAAAAGTTGGAAAGTAAGGACGAAGAGGAATTTCGCAAACTGACTGTGGAACTACGGTATCTGGAACAGACAGCAGAAGCCATACAGTCACGGGTCAACATGGTGAACGCCGTCATAGCAGACTTAACTTATGCTACTGCAACGCTGGAAGGATTAGAGAAAGAAAAAGAAGACTCGGAGCTTCTTGTGCCAGTAGGCGGCAACTCTTTTGTGAAGGCGAAGCTGGCGAATCCAGACAAGGTGATTGTCGGAGTGGGTGCAGGTGTTTCTGTGGAAAAGACGTTGCCAGAGGCGAAAGAAATCACCAAGAAAAGGTTGGACGATCTAAACAAAACGAGAGCATCATTGCAGCAGCAATTCACGCAAGTTGCAGACAAAATCAACGAAGACAGGCAGAAACTAGACACCATCATTGCTAGAGCAAGACAGGAGAAAACTCCATAGCATGTTTGAGAAGCTCAAATCTGGCTTGAAGGGTCTCGTGAACAAGGTAACAACCTCTGAGCTTAAAGCTGAAAATCTTCATCCCGTACTTTCTGATTTCAAAATAAGTCTTGTGGAAAATGACGTTGCCTATCCTGTTGCAGACAAGATATGCGATGAAATGGAGAAACGCTTGGACAAAGTTCAAGTCAAGCGTTTCGAAGACCGTAAGAAAATCGTGGAGAAAAACCTCCGCGAAGTGCTTCTGGGGATCATGCTCGCAGATGATGACAAGGTAGACTTGCTTAGGGCTGTGGAAGAAAAACGCAAAAAGAATAAGCCATATGTTATAGTTTTCGTCGGAATCAATGGCACAGGCAAAACCACAACGATTGCAAAAGTTGCGAGATTTTTGAACAAAAAAAACTACTCCGTTGTTCTTGCATGCAGCGACACTTATCGTGCAGGCTCTATCGAGCAACTGGAGGAACACGCCCGAAGACTCGGCATAAAGATGATAAAGCATACGTACGGTGCGGACCCCGCCGCCGTGGCTTACGATGCCATTACACACGCAAGAGCTCATGGAATAAACGTTGTCTTGATTGACACAGCTGGGAGAATGCAGACCAACCGAAACCTGATGGACGAACTGGCGAAAATCAAACGTGTCGTAAATCCTGACTTGACCATTCTGACTTTGGATTCACTCATCGGAAATGATGCGGTCATGCAGGCCGAAGAGTTTCACAGAAGCATCAACATAGACGCCACAATACTAACCAAAGTAGATGCAGACGTCAAAGGTGGCTCAGCCCTTAGCGTTACTTACGTAACAAAGAAGCCGATTCTCTTTATCGGAACTGGGCAAGCGTATGATGATCTGGAAGAATTCATTCCAGAAAAATTCGTGCAAATGATATTGAAATAGAGTTAATACTTTCCCAACAGTTTTAGCAGTATTGATTTTGCTGAGTAGAGCCTGTTTTCGCTCTGTTCGTATATGACGGATTTTGGATTCTCGATGGCGTCTGCGGTTATTTCGTATCCTCTATGGATAGGCATGTCATGCATCACATAGGCACTAGTTTCTTTCAGAAGTTCCTTGTTGATCTGATAGGGCATCATGATCTTAAGGCGCTTCTCTTTTTCTGTGGCATACTTTGGATCTGTGAAGAATTCCATGTCGACCCAAGTGTCAGTGTAGACGAAGTCTGCATCTTTGACAGCCTGTTTGAAGTCCAACGTGGTTTCCCATAATCCTGTTTTCTTCGCCTCTTCCAAAAGCTCATTGTCTCGGGCTGGCTCGTTGAATATTGGTGTCACCGTGGTTATCTTGGCGCCAGTCTTCGTACATCCCTCGATGAGCGAGTTGCAGACATTGTTATGAATGCCCACATAAACAAGTTTCGCGCCTTTCAGTATGCCCTTCTTCTCTTTTACAGTTATTAGATCTGCTATGGCTTGGCTTGGATGGTACTTCTCGTCGCATCCGTTGATTACTGGGACGCGCGAACTCTTGGCCATAGTCTGCAGGTCAGCGTTTTTCACTAGTCTAGCCATTATGCAGTCAACATTGCGTGACAAGTACTGCACTTCGTCAGACAAGTCTGCCAAGGCAAAGTTAGTTGTTCTCCAATCAATGAATAAGGCGTGACCGCCAAGCTGAGTCATGGCAACCTCAAACGAAACCCTGGTCCGCGTCGAGGTCTTCTGGAAAATCAACGCCGCAGACTTACCTCGAAGTGTTGTCTGATATTTCTCTGGGTCATGCTTGATCTCAATGCCTTTCTCAATAATTTCCGTGAGCTGTGGGCCATTCAAATCCTTGAAGTTGATCAAATGCATATAATCACCGTTTCAAGCCAAAACCTAATGGCTTGAATTATAAAACTTTTGCGAGCGCTTGCGAGATTTTGAAGCGAGCTTGTAGCCTTGTGCTATTTTGCTGTTGTCACAAACCAGGCATCCTTGTGGAGGTTTTCATTGAATTCTTCTTTTGCAGGACCAGAGTAAACTGCGACAACTTCAAAGCTATTTTCTGCTATTAGCTTTTTCAGAGTTGAAAATTCGAACCACCTTAACCTATGCTCCCTTATCTGAAGATCCATCTTGCCATTCTTTTTTGTCAGATAAATCGGCTTCCAACATACTATGTTCGGGTTTTGCAGGTCTCGAGTATTGTGAGCTAATACTATGATCTGCAGTCTTTCTTCGTTTACCACGTGATCCAGAAGAAGTCGGTTCAAATAATCTTCATTGATTTTCTTCGCATTGTTAATGTTGAAGACGAATAATCCATTCTTCTTCAATACTTTATGCACGCCTTTGAGGAAAAGCTGCACTTCCGTGTCAGTGTAAAGATGCGAACAAGCATGTCCTAGTGAGAATGCAGCATCAAACCTTTTGGATCTTCGGACAGCGTTCTCAAGCTTCTTCATGTCACCCTGTACGAATCGGCTTCCTGCACTCCGACATTTCTTCTTTGCTATCCCCAGCATGGTCGGGCTTAGGTCAACTCCAGTCATCTCATATCCACGTCTGCCAAGCCGCAAGATATGATTCCCCGTTCCACATCCCACGTCAACTATACTCTTGCAGCCATGCTTCTGGAACAATTCATGCAAAAACTCCACTTCGACATCATAATTACGCTGTCCCCAGATCTTGTCATAGATCTTCGCTTCTAAGCTGAACTCATCTTCAACGCTTTTCTCCTTGTTTTTCATGTGCTGTTCCACTGCAGAGTTAACAACAACGCAATACAAGCATAACGGTATTTAACGCTTCAGCATAGAATTATCGCAGAGGTGCACAACATGATTCTGCTAGTAGCTTCAAACAAAGACATCGCAGGCCAAAACATTGCAAAGCAGCTTCTCAATCATTACTGTTTCGAAAAAACGTGCGAGGATTTTCAGGAAAACCCTGTATACAAATCGAGTTTCGCTGGCAAAAAAGTGAAATTCGTAACCTTGAAGGAAGAATCTGTTCATGCTCAAAATTTGACAAGATCTTTTACGGATTTGGAACTTGTGGTTTTTGTTTCAAGACATAGCAGTGAAAGCGGGACGCCTACGCTTTCTACTCATGTCCCCGGCAATTTAGGGGAGGCTGAATTCGGAGGGATTCCGCGGACGGTCTCAGTTTCACCTGCAAGCGCCATGAGATGCGCTTTGAAGGCACTGATGAGGCTTAAAGAGAAAATGGGCCTGAACTATGAGATCTCCTATGAATGCACGCATCATGGACCTTCTCTGGACGTGCCTGCGATGTTTGTCGAGTTGGGAAGTTCTATCAAACAGTGGAATGATTCGAAAGCGGCTGAGGCCGTCGCTCATGCATCAGTTGAAGCAATTTCGAGATTCGGCGAAGCCCCTGTTAGGACTGTGCTTGGCATAGGTGGCATGCATTACAACGCAAAATTCACTCGAATGGCTCTGGAAAGTGAGTTAGCCTTTGGTCATATGATTCCGAAATATGCCATTCCTTACATAGATGCAGAAGTTCTTGGGCAATGCGTCGAACGGACACTGGAGAAGGTTGAGTGCGCATTACTTGATTGGAAGGGAATCAAGGGCGAGAGCAAACCATCTCTTATTGGCATGCTTGAAGAAATAGGCTTGCCCTACGAGAAGGTTTAGCGTCCAAGGAGTAGAAAGGTTAATAGAAATGCTCAGTTTTATCTATCGGAGCCGACAGTAACGTTTATATCAAGTTGGAAAGTTGAGAGTGCGAAGAACCATGGGCTTAAGATCGTTCCTAGCTCAATGCGCAAGAACATTAAGACTGGCGATAAAACCAGGAAGAAGCGAGATCTGGCTCTCAGTGAAGATCTGCTTCTTGGGCATAGGTGCCATTGGGCTGATTGGATTCGTTATCAAACTGTTAGCATCTGTCTTGACAGGCGGGGCCGCACAACAAACGACGGGCTAGAAGGAGAACACTTCATGGAGAAACCGCCCACAACCTCTACGAAGATTTTTGCCGTCAAAACCACTACTGGACAAGAGAAGAACGTGGCTAGACTCCTCACGGCAAAAATCGAGATGACCAAAATACCGATAAAGGCGATTCTAGTGCCCGAAACTCTGAGAGGCTATGTTTTCTTGGAAGCTGAGGGCGCGCATCACGTGCAGAGAGCCATAGAGGGCATAAAGCATGTGCGGGGCATGCGGACAGAGTTCGTGAAGTTTTCCGAAATCGAAAAATATGTCGTAAGAAAGCCAATAATTGAGGAATTGAACGAAAACGACGTCGTGGAAGTGACTGGCGGGCCTTTCAAGGGTATGCGAGCCAAGATTACGCGCATCGACAAGTCTAAGGCTGAAGTCACCCTCGAATTACTGGAGGCTACATTCACCCTGCCAATAACCGTCAATTCCGACTACGTGAAACTTGTCGAGAAAGCAAGAATCGAAAGTGGTGAGACGTAAATGGCTGATAAGAAAATCATAGAGCTACTGGTCAACGGGGGACAAGCAAACGCTGGACCACCATTGGGTCCTGCCTTGGGTCCACTGGGCGTAAACGTAATGATGATAGTCAATAAGATAAATGAGCTCACCAAGGATTATGCTGGAATGAAGGTTCCAGTGAAGGTTGCCGTTGACCCTGACACAAAAGCGTTTGAAGTGACCGTTGGAACACCTACGGCATCAGCTCTGATTGTCAGTGAATTGAAAATCGAAAAAGGCTCAGGAACACCCAGCACACAGAAGGTTGGGAATCTTACCATGGATCAGATCATACGCATAGCCAAAATGAAGCGCCCGGAACTGTTGGCTAAAACCTTGAGAGGTGCAACGAAGGAAATCCTAGGCGTCTGTGTCAGCTTAGGCGTGACGGCTGAAGGCAAAGACCCGCGAGAAGTGCAGAAAGAGATCGACCAAGGCAAGTACGACGAAGCACTAAGTAAGAGTCAAACATAAGATAATACTTTTATAACTGCACTATATTCCCTCATTGGCACGAGGCTTGAAAGATGCCCTTAGACCAAAAGACAATACTTGCGGCAATCAAGGAAGCAAAGGAGAAGTCCGAGAAGAGAAACTTCAATCAATCAGTAGAGTTGGTTCTGTTCCTCAGAGAAATTGACATGAAATCTAACGAAGCCAAAATCCAAGAAGTAGTGGACTTGCCATATGCTCCAGCGAAACCTAATAAAATCTGCGTCATTGGCTCGGGAGAGTTGGCCATGAAGGCGAAAAGGGCCAACGCAGACTATGTCATCGAAAAAGCAGAACTCGAAAACTTGGCGGGCAAGAAACGGGAACTCAGGAAACTCGCTAATGATTACGACTTCTTCATAGCTGAAGCACCATTGATGCCTCTGGTAGGCCGAACTCTAGGCTCGGTCCTAGGTCCTAGAGGCAAAATGCCTGTTCCAGTGCCGCCGAATGCGGACATAGCTGCTTCAATGACGAAATATCGCAAGACGATAATAGCGAGGATGCGAGGCCAGCCATTGATACAATGCCGCATTGGGACTGAAGACATGAAGGAAGAGGAACTAACGGAGAACGTTCAGGCGGTCTTGAGGGCAATAGAGGGAAAGCTGAAGAAAGGTCTCAAGAACATAAAGTTTGCCAGCATAAAAACATCCATGGGCACTCCCGTGAAGATCAGACCATAAGAGAGGAGAACTGATGCCGTCCGAACAGGTTTTACAGCGAAAAATGACCGAAGTCGAAGACTTAACACAACTAGTAAAACAGCACAAGATCCTCGGGATAGCCAGCCTGCAAAAAGTCAGAGCGGCTCAACTTCAAGCTTTCAAGAAGAACCTAGCAGACAAAGTGTATATGCGAGTCATAAAGAACACGTTGATGAAACTGGCAATTGAGAACTGCAAGGAGAAACCTGAACTTCAAAAGCTTGAAGAATACCTGAAAGGCTCCAATGTTTTCCTGTTTACCGACTTGAACCCATTTGGTTTGGCTTTGGAACTGGAAAGGGGAAAAGTCAAGACCACTGCCAAGTCTGGCGACATAGCAGCCATGGACGTCGTTGTTCCAGCAGGAAACACGGGTCAAGCGCCAGGACCTATAATCAGTCAACTGAATGCGGTTGGCTTGCCGACGAGGATCGAGTCAGGAAGCGTCTGGGTAAGTAAGGACACATTGGTCGTCCGAAAAGGCGAAACGATAGATGAAAAGCTCGCCGGCGTCTTGTCAAAGCTAGGGATAAAGGCGGTTGAGAGCGGCTTGGCGATGACCGTCGTGCTTGATGAAGGCTTGATAATCCTGAAGGATCAGCTTCGAATAGATGTCGAGGAAACGAAACAGAGCATTCAAGATGCTCGGGTAGTTGCCTTTGCTCTGTCATTGAGTATAGCCTTTCCAACGAGCGAGAACATGGTATCGCTTTTACAGATTGCCCATCGAGAGGCCTATGCACTTTCTGTAGGCGCTGCCGTGCCAACGAAAGAAACGATTGAGGATTTGATTCGGAAGGCTCATGCAGAGATGCTAAGCTTAAGTAGTAGATTGCCTTCGTTAGAAGAAAAGACTGTCCAAGCGGAGAAGGCTGAAAAAAGTTAAAATAGTTGATTGGCGAGGTGAAAGGATATGGAATACATTTACGCTGCAATGCTCCTTCACAAAGCAGGAAAAGAAATAAGCGAGCAAAACCTAACGCAGGTTCTCACTTCTGCAGGCATAAACGCCGACGCCGTACGTGTGAAAGCTCTGGTTGCTTCCCTAGCCGAGGTCAAGATTGATGAAGCCATCAAATCCGCGACAATGATGGCTGCACCCGCCGTGGCGCCGGCCGCATCTGCACCAGCAGCAGAAGCAAAACCGAAGGAAGAGGATAAGAAGAAGAAAGCCGAAGACGAGAAACAGAAAGAAGAAGCAGCACTAGAAGGATTGGGCGCACTATTCGGTTAGTCTGCCGTTTTCCACTGTTTTGTCACTCTTTTCATTCACGGAATTGGCTATTTTTCTTGACGTTAGAGTCTTCCACAGGACTACTGGCAGCCATCCGCAAATTATCATCAACGTTCCCGGAAAAGCTGTCGGTCCATAGGTCAGCAAGAACGCTTCAAATACGAAGAAAGATGTTGACATCATTATAAGAGAAATGTTTGCCGAGTTTCTGCCGAATTTCTTCCATGTCTGTACAGCTAGCAATCCTGCAAAGAAGAAGTCTCCAAGGCCAAGAGACATGTAGTGCAATGCTCCTTCAGTCGTTACTATTGGGATTAAAGGCACCCCGATTAGCACTGGAAGTCTGAGCCCCGCGACACTTTTGGCTGCGGAAACCATTGAGCCAGTGACTAGGACCAGAAAGATGTCTACGGCGGTAAGGCCAACTGCGAAGAACAACGTGGTCTTCCACGTGAATAGGCTTCCAATGTAAAGAATTATCAAGACAGCAAAGATTGCTCCGTATAGGTCTATCAGATAGGGAAACCATATTGGTGTTCTACTGAAGAAAGCGTACAGACATATGAACAAGGCTGGAGGCAAAATCGCAAGGTACCATCTTTCTTTCTTTGAAGCCCTCATCTGTTCATAAAACAGAGCCAAGATTGCTGCAGCAGACAAGCTGAAAAAAGCCACTGGTCCATAAGTATTCAAAGTGTCTGGAACATACACTGTTTGGATGAAAACACCTGCCACGAAACATCCAGTGATTATTAAGCAACAGAAAAGACCAGTTGCTGTCTGACTAAAGTCTGAGAAAATGTATGTAAACATGAATAGTAGCATGGAATACGAAAAAAGAAACAACGCCATGAGGGCCATCTGCGGAATAAACACGATGACGGACACCATCACACCAATTGAGACGATGAGCAGGACGGCGTCTCGAATACGGATCTCTCTTTCTTCAAAAGTGTTTTTGAGTCTGCCCTCAACTTTTCTGCTGAGAAACGTAGCCACAAGAGTGACTAGAAAAAGCACCGTGGGCATCGCAATGTCGAATTCCATACCCGCACAATAACAGAACAAGCATTTAAGCCTTAGAGTCGCATGGCATTTAGAATTGCCAAGGAAGCGATAAGCGCTTCTTCTGTCCTTACCGTCTCAGTTCCCTGATCAGGAATCGTGTTCACAACGAAATCCATGATATTGTCCAAATCAAGTCCTTCATTTTTGGTTATTTCATGCAATCCTTGGGATGGTGCGCCGAAGGCTACAAGTGCGGTTTCAGCGGTCTTCCACCTCTTGCCTATTTCTTCTGCTACATCTGTGTAAGGTTTGCCGTATTTTGATGTCGCAATTGTAAGGTCGAAATTTCTGTCTTTTACCATTCTTCCATAAAGCCGTTCGTCAAGGGTGACTTCATAGCCCCAGTATACTGATATCTCTTCTCGGCTTGCTTTCTCAATCTCAACCCGTTTGTCAATCTTCACGATTTTCACTGTGACTCGCTTGTTCGCTGGTAACTGAACGTTTGGCACGAGTGCTGGTTGTTCGACGCCTATGTCAACTAGCGTCCCTGATTTGGTTTGGGAAACTGTGATACCTTCCCTGTATTCTCCGACTTTGAGGGTCTTGGCTTGTCGGTTGAGAGGGTGATGCGGTGTTCTCAACGGCGGAAGTATTCCTGCGTATTGTAGTTCAGGTTTGAGTTTGAAAAGCGCTTTCCGCAAATATTGCGGTGTTTCCATGTAGTTGAGCAATGTGGCTATTAGTTCGCTTTCGGTCGTTTGGTTTTCTTTGATGTTATCTCGGTAAATTATGATTTCGCCGCAGCGAAAGATGGCCGCAGCTCTGCCTATGAATCCTATTTTTGCAGTTTTCTCTCTTAGATGTGGTGTGTCTGAAACCACAGAAGCCGGAATGGCTATTGAGACCTTTTTCGGCATCCTGTTTTTCGCCCTGCGCTCTTAAGAGCAGAAAGCATAATATAAAATTTACAACAGAATACGTTGCCGTGAGCTGAATTTGCCGAGACCGATTATTCTAGATAATCTGGGTGAGATCAAGAGGATCGACAAGAGTGATATGCTCTCGTTCTGCGTTGAAGCATCCAAGCATTACGGCGAAGCCGCTAAGTTAGCTAAGACTCTTCAAATAGACTATCCCAAGCCCAAGACTATCATAGTTGCAGGTATGGGAGGCTCAGCAATCGGAGGAGAGCTTCTGAAAGACTGGACCAGAGATAGGATAACCACACCCATTGAAGTCTGTAGAGACTATTCTTTGCCAGCTTATGCGGACAAGAAAACACTTGTATTTGTTGTTAGCTATTCGGGAGAAACTGAGGAGTCATTGAGTGTCTTTCTGGATGCATTGAAGCGAAAATGCATGATTGTGTGCATCAGTTCTAGTGGAAAACTGCGTGAGTTCGCTGAGAAACTTGGGGTGCCTAGTCTGCTTGTTCCTTCGGGGATGGCTCCTAGAGCGACGCTTCCGTATCTGTTTATGCCCCTGCCTATTGCTCTGGAGAAACTTCATTTGGTTTCAGATGTTAGTTCTGAGGTTTCTGAGACTATTAAGGTTTTGAAGCTGGTTAGTGATGAGAACGTGCCTGGAAAGCCGCTGAATGGGAACTTCTCCAAGACCTTAGCCTCCGCTGTTGATGGGACAGTGCCTGTTGTCTACGGTTATGGAATTTATCGGGCTGCGGCTCAACGCTTCAAGACGCAGTTTAACGAGAACAGTAAGGTTCCTGCGAAGTGGGAGTATTTTCCTGAGCTTAACCACAACGAGATCGTTGGTTGGGAAAACGCCAAGGAGCTCGCGGAGGGTTTTTCGCTGATTTTCATTCGAGACCCGGATGAGTCTATAGAAATCCAGCGCAGGATTGAGATTACAAAGAAGCTGGTTCACGATGAGGGCTTGAGAGTTTTTGAGGTTTGGTGCAAAGGTAAGAGCGTTTTGGCTCGGATGTGCTCTGTCATCTGTGTCGGTGATTTTGCAAGCGTATATTTGGCGGTTTTGCGTGGCGTTGATCCTACGCCCGTACGGACTATAAATGTGTTGAAGGAAAGCCTTGCAAAGACCGGCATCAAGGATGCAGTGATTCGTGAGCTTGAAAGAAGTGGGGAAAAATAGCTTCCTTACTCGTCTTTTATGAAGCGTGTGAACATTTCTTCTGCTGCCTCTAAGGACACTTGTTTCGGCGGGTGTTTGAATGCGTATGCGCAGATTGGCAAGACCGCGCCCTTCATCTGTCTGTCTTTAGCGATTTTGACGGCTCTTATGGCGTCGAAGAGCACCGAGCCTGCGTTAGGAGCGTCCACTGTGGACAATTTCAGGTCTACTTGCACAGGTGTGTTGCAGTAGTGTATTCCTTTAATCCAGAAGTAGCTGTCCCGCTTGTTTTGCAGGAAATCCACGTAATCGGTTGAGCCTGCTACGACTTCAGCCTTATAGGGCAGAGAGGCTTGGACGGATTGTGTTTTAACTGTGCGTTTGAGATCTTTTGTTCTTTCAAGCGTGTCTAAGGATTCCGTTCCTCCGCCAACGTCTAGCTGGTACGTTTGGGTGATGTGGACGCCGTTCATTGAAAGCAGATTAAGCAACGTTTTGTGCAGGGTTGTGGCGCCAACTTGGTCAATCAAGTCGTCGCCTGCCAGAGGCAGTTCAGCTATTTCGAATCGTCTTGTCCATGCTTCGTCGCTGGCGATGAAGTTGGGCGTGGCGTTTATGAACGCGCAACCCGCAGTCAATGCCTGTTCGGCATAATACTGCGTGGCTTTTGTCCCTCCGCTGGGGATCAGGTTAAGCACGATTTCCGCGTCGGTTTCTTTCAGCGTTCTTATGATGTTGTTTTCGGGTTCGTCGCTTACGTGTATGATGTGTCGCGTGTATTCGCCCAAGCCGTCCAAGATTGGGCCTCTACGCACTATGACGTTGCAGAGTGGGACATCAACGATCTTAGGTGCATTGTTTGGCGGTGCAAATATGGCTTCTGAGAGATCTTTTCCCACTTTGCGGCGGTCTATGTCGAAGGCTGCGACTATTTCAATGTCTTGTGGGCGGAATCCGCCAAGAGTGGGATTGCGGAGTCCGAGGTATTCTTCCTCGGTTTGGAGGTTGCTGTAATACTTTAAGCCTTGAAAAAGGGCTGATGCACAGTTTCCTACGCCTACCAAAGCCACGTTGATCTTTGACATTTTCGTTGCGCCTTGTTGGCTCTTTTTATTTTGTACGTGTCTTATTAAGTGCATGCTTCTTTTTCCGCCAGTATTGCTGATTTAATTGTCGGTTTTTTGGCCGTTTATTTGCATAAATCTTATATTTGAAATAACGGAAAGTAGGAGAGCAGGGTGAAACCATGGTTTTAAGCAAGTCGCGGGAAAACAAGCTTCTGGGTATAGTGCTCGGCGCCGTGATACTTTTGTCGGTCTATTTCGAGTTTGCGCAGATCGCTAACGGCGTTGCTCAGCGCGATTTTGTTGCTTCGCTTTCCATATTCAGTGAGCCAGAGTCTGGGAACGATTTCGAGTTCGAAATGGGCCATGTTCTGGTGCTTTCTGCAGTTGTTAATGACTGCAACGTCTACGTTCTAAGGATTTATGATAAGGACGCGTTGATTCTTGAAAGAGATGGCTGCATAAACGGTTCCAAGGCTGAGATTCGCATTCCTATCTCTCCGCGTGTTTTTGGCGGAGGAAAAGTCTACAAGGTAGTTTTTCATGCGGGCTTGCTTAACTGTCCCGTTTTTGGCGTAAATGTCTACAGTTCTTCTATGATTGCTTTCACGGTCGTCAAAGGGTCATCGAGATTGATGCTTGCGGCGTGCTATGATAATGAGGATCATGAGCTCAGGTCTGATGTTCGCATTTTAAGCGAAGGATCGGAATGTCTTGCAAATAAGACCGTTGATTTCTATCTGCTGCCCAACACCGAGTTGCAGATGCGTGATAGAGGCTGGGTTCATGTGGGTTCAAGGCAGACTGACGAGAATGGTACAGCTTCTTTCTGTTTAGGGGTCCATATGAAGAGTGGGAATTATTCGCTGAAGGCAAGGTATGATGGCGATGTTGATTTTGAGTCGTCTTCGAACGTTACCAGTTTCGTTTCTGAGGATGAGGTGTCTTCTCTGAGGTTTGTGAAGATTGAGAGGCGAGCTGAGAAGGTTGTTGTAACATTGCGAATAGTTGACAAGTATGATTTTCCGCTTGCAGGTAGGTTGCTTTCGTTTGATTTCCTGGGTAGTCAAAGAGACTCGCTTAGTGTGATCAGTAACGAAACTGGGTACGTTGTTGTGTCGTTTGCAGTTGACAAGGCTTTGGGTTTTATTGACTCGAAGCTTAGGATTTTGGGAGATGAATATACCCGCAGTCTCCAGACTGTTGCACGATTGAATCTCACTGGGGCGCCGAGTTTTTCCAAGTTGAACGGGAATAAGAATGAGTGGGAAAAGCTAGATGGAGAAGCGGATTCCGCAGACCCTGTTGATTTTGCTGCGAACAGTGCACCTGGAATTGAAGTGCTTGGGCTAGGGAATGTGGTAGCGAGTGCTACTCCTAATCCGGCAAGAGCTGACCTGCCTGTCGTAGTAAAAGCCAAGTTTTCTTCATATGACGACCTATATGACGGTGCGAAATTCTGCTTCTATTTAAATGGAACCGCTCTGAAGGGAACTGTCACCGCCTCGGTAGAGACAGTTCTTGTGCACTATCCTGACGTCTACCGGTATGATTACATTGCGGAGCTTATTTGGCAACCCGACTATTGGGGAAACTACAGTTTCCTCGTGAAGTTTTTGGACGCGTATAATACAGTGGTTGCACAGGGGGTCACTTTGTTTAGTGTTCAACCTGCCCCTGCTAATATGGTTGTTTATTATCCAGAAGCATTTCGTGGCGATTCCTTAAATCTGACTATTGCATTTTCTGGACCTAGAACCTACGAGGCTTCAAGTGAGTCTGATTTCTTCCAGACATCTAGGTTGGCTCCGCTTATTGTGTGGAATGGCGTGACGTACGTTTTGGACGGAGGAGTCAACGCGACTCTAATTCATGTTTTCGTGAATGGCTCTTGGATAGCTGACATTTTGTCTAGTTCCGGAACTGTCTCAAATGCTTTGCTTCCTTTGAACTTCTCTGGAAGCTATACCGCATTGAATATTCGAGTTGCTACAGATGATATGAGCCGCTATCATGAAGTTGTTGAACGAAACTGTTCTCTGACTAGAGTGAATATCCTCAATACGCCATCTGGTGGAAATGACTTGTTCAAGCTGAACTATTCTCTAGGCGTCTTAAATGAGGGTAAGCCGACTTATGTTGACTCGGACAATCGGGTAGAGGCTAGCGTCTCTGTGTTCGGTTTGCCTGTTTATAGTGTCACAGCCGGGTTTATCGGCGGCAAAATCGAAGCCCGTTCAGCAACGAACAGTTCTGGGTGGATATCTATTCCTCCGGGATACAGTCTTCTACGCGTGAAATCTGCATGCTATCTAAGAGATGAGATGGCGTCTCCTCTAGCTGACGTAAACTTGGATGGAGTAGTGAATGATATAGATTTGAATGAGATCAGAAACAACACTGGCCCTGTTTTTGGCAGTTCTCTCTATCATTGGCGATTTGACCTGAATGCAGATTATCGCATTGATGAGACTGACGTGAGCATTGTAAACTGCAGCCTTGGAAAGCAGATTGACTACCTAGATTCAGGCAGTTATGACTACAGTTCTATAAGTGTTGATTTTGACGCTGGAACGAGACTGTCGTTAGATAGTCAAGGCTTCGCTATTATTCCTTCAGGAGCTGAATGGCTCAATATGTCCATCGGCGGCATCGTGGAATTTTTCGATTTTACGCTTTGGAAGTATCGCAGGACTAACAACGTTGGCGTCACAGACACAAGATGGTGTCCGCAGCAAGCCGGCGTATACGTTCTGCAGGTCATGCTCCCACGCAATTTCGATGTAGCGATGGAATTTCAGAGTAACGTAACTCATATGGATGCTTCTCTCAGTCTCGTCGACTATTTGTACGTTGTTAAGAGACCTCTGGATTTGAACATTACTTATACGCCTGGTGAACCTACAATTGATAGTTGCATTACATTAACGGCGCGTGTATTAGACCTAGGTCTTGGCGTTCCCGTGGAGAATCAGGCCGTCGAATTCTACGTATACAAGAATCGTAATGTGTTAATGGGAACTGCTTACACAAGCGCGTCTGGTTTCGCCACCTTTTCTTTTGTTCCTCGAAACTATGATGATCCAAATGACCCACTTTATCCTGATCTAGTGCTTCCGATCATTTGCCCTGAGACAGCCGAAACTGCAAAGGTCAGTACCTATGTGCACGTGGACACAAGGTATCGTACGAAGCTTGAGCTCCTAGGAAGCGAAGTGATGGAGGTGACTGTCGGGCGCCAGTGCATATTTGCTTTTAAGTTAACTAGAGTTGACAATAATGGTCCGGTCAATGGGAGATTTATCAGTTTGTACAAAGATGAGGATTTTCCCTGTCAAATGCGGACAAACGAGAGCGGAATTGCCTACTGTGAAGTGACTTTTTCGGAATCGGGGACGTGTTTCTATAAAGCACGTTTCAATAGCGGGGGAGACTGGGCTTATGCACGTTCAAATGAGGTTAAGTTTATTGTTGTCGCTCAGGTTGTTCCAGTGTCAATTCTTCTTGATGTTCAGCCGCGTGATTTCAAGCCAGAAGCCTTGTTGACCTTGAGTGCCACGGTATTGAAGACAACTTCAAATGAGCCTTTACAGGATTTCGTTGTTACCTTCAATCTCGTTAGATCTGACGGTTCCTTCAGTGTGCTGGGGGAGACTCTTACAAATGCAGGCGGTGTCGCGTCTCTACCGTTTTTTTATCCTTCTACGGGTGCATATGCATTTAACGTATCGGTTGCTGGATGCCAGCGGTTTATTTGCAGTCCTGTTTTGTTGACCGTGGCGAAGGAAACTGCATTGACATTGGATGTCAGCAAGGGAGCAACAGATTCCAACCACACTATTTCGGGTGTGCTTTTGAGCTATGGTCAGCCTATGCCGAACAGGCAGGTGCGTATTTCCGTTAATGGCACAGAGGAGCCGATCGTTACGACCGACAGCAGTAGTCGATACTGCCTTTCTCTGAATTTTCTACCAGCGGACAATAAGCCAACTACTTATAGCGTCCAAGCCACGTTTGAAGGCGATGAATCAAGCAATGCATCCGCCTATGACTATACGCCCAATGGCACTCGGTATGCCGCATGCACAGCCACACATTATGGCTACAAGCCTACGAGCAAGAGTATCATGTTGACCGTAGAGCCCCGGGCTACACAGGTCCTGACACAGACCAAAACGCCGGAGCAGCTGCAGCAAGAGGCAATGCAGAACGGATCGTTGACCTTCTGGCACGAGTTCACATGGTGGTACCCATGGTACAGGCTGCATATACGGGCAAGCGTAAACCCCACAGTACACCTGGCGTTTAATCCAATACTGCCCGGAGGCGACGTTGCCGAATGGAACGGTCTCGAATTCTACCAAAGCTTGAGAGATGAAGCGATTCAGCTGGTCATGATTGAGGCTTTTGGGCTGATCGCGACGTATTTGGGGGCGAAATACACGTCTATAGGCTCATTCGTAGCAGGAATTATCGTGGAAGCCATAAAAATCGGTATTCAGGGCTTCTTACTCTGGCCTAGTTGGAATAATGCGGAGGCTATGCTTGCTTCTGCTTTGGTGAGTATGGTAATGTTGATTTTCGCTATTACAGATTTTGGCAGCACAGCATCCAACTTTCTCGTCAGGTTAATTGATGGGCTCAAGTGGGTGTGTGGAGGCGCGGTTGGTGCTCTTACGTTGGTTTTGGTGAAGCTTAAGGATATGTTTTTGTGGGGGAGAGGTGCAGCTAGTTGGCTTGTGGATGCGATGGAAATAGGCGCAGACTTTGTTTTGCTGGTCGTAGCTTGGAGAAGGTGCCAAGAGTTAATTCATGGAGCATGAGACTGTGGTCGAGGCGAAGGCATAGTGTCAGCGGAGAAGCGGCTTAGCGTGCAGGAAGAAGAACGTCTGTGGGCTATGTCAGCGGTGCCGCTGGTTCCAGTTTTAATCTACGCCATCGTTTATTACGTTTTCGCCATCTCCTCATCATTTGAAGATGTTATCAGGTATGGCATGCTGGCACTGATGCTATATCTCTTCGCCACCTATGGAATCTACGAGATTGTTTCGAGTTTCAAAGCAAAGAGGGCTCTTTCGTTTCGAGTTAAACGATTTTTGTCACGTGCATCATTTGCTACAGTATGCGTTCTATGTTTTTACGGTCTTTGGAGCTTCTTTACGCTGCTTTTCTCGTCAGTTCTAAAGGTGCAATATATTCTCCTTCTCTCACTTCTCACATTGTCATTGTTAATGGCGGCTCTTGTACGGAACCCTCGAACTAGGCGAATCGTCAAGAAACTGACTCAGGAAGAAGCTAGCTACCGAACGTGAGGCCTTTGGTGGGTTTTTCTGCTCTGTTTTATGCTTATGATGAGGATAATTCAGTAATATGTATTCCGATAAACATGATCTTCTTGCTTAGCATAATATTATGAATAGTTGAATTGGGTGACTGGCAATTCTGCGTATCTAAACCTTTACAAAGCATCGGTAGGATGACTGGATGCAAATTGGACTTGTGAAATACAGCAAAGACGAAGAAAAGGTGTTCTTCAAGTCCGTTTTGCTAGGGTTGTTATCGGGATTGCCGCTGGGATTGCTGCTGACCTATATGATGGGCTTTCCGCAATATCCGCATGATTTGGAGAGCAGATTTGTCTCTTCTTTTCTCCTTCTAGTCAGCGTTGAAAGTGTTTCTTTGCTATTTTCAGCGATTCTCTGTTTATCATACTCTCAAAAAGGAAAACTGCTGCATTCATAGCACGATGCCACAAGAATCGTTTGGGCTCTTCTCATGGTTTTCCCACTGTTTTCTATATACATCGCTTTGGTTATGAGCACGTTTATTTTTCCTTTGTATGATGCGACTTTCTGGCTTAGTCCTGTGAGGCAATATTGGCTTGGCGCGCTCTTGTTTCTTCCGTTTCTGTTTCTGTTCATGTTGATATTTCTGCCTGACCAGAAACCTAGAAAGATCACGACTCAACTATGGCTTGTCATCAAGGGAAAAGCACCGATTCCGAAACTCAACGTACGTAAAACGGTCGTGACTCTGCTCATTCTCGTTTGGCTGGTGTTGATCTTCCTTCCGCTTCCTAGTGGATTCTTCGTGAACCTGATACTCATCGTAGGCGGACTCTTGGTCGTAGTTTACCTCATGAAGCAAAGACACAGAAAGACAAGGAAATGAGCTATGGCATGTTACCTTACGAATCGCCGATGAATCCGATGGAAAGCGGTCGTGATGAAACTCGTACCGTCCGTCCATTCCTTAATGCTAACTCAGAAAACGAGAGCGCAATGTACAACGTTCAAGCGTTACCTGAACGGACAAATCCGCAGGCGACCACGTTGAACTCATTGGCTCTCATCGGCGAAAGCTACACAGTTTGCACTGTAGCATGTTTCCAGTTTAAACCATCATTAAACGTAACCATTGCAACCATAGAGTCGCAGTTAATAGAAGTGACCATACAGATGGATTCGCCGGAGCAGATGCAACAAGAAGCACAAGACAGCGGCTATCTGCAGATATGGCACGAGTTCACATGGTGGCACCCATAGTATCGGTTGCACGTTAACGTCACGCTTGGAGAAGTATCGTTTGATGTAGGTTTCAGTCCAGTTCTGCCTTTTGGAACGACGTTCAGCATATCAGGTCTTGATACGCTTGCTTCAGTCTTAAACTGCATAACGGAAGAGATCTGGCAAGACACTGCAGTTGATCTGTTTGGACTCTTCGCCTCTTTTATAGCTGCAAAAACATTATCACTCTGTGGCGAAATACTAGGGTTGGTTGCCATAGGAGCAAAGGGGGTAGTACAATGGGCCTTGTTCGCTCCGTTGCTTCTGAACGAGAAAGCTGGGTCTGTCAGAATGGTAGCTGCCTTCATTGCTGACACTTTAATGGGCTTCGTCGCGCTGTCAGCAGGCATCGGAGAAGCATTTGCAGAAGTCATATGAAGGTTTGCACCGCTTCCTTTGTATCCGTGTTCATGTACATGGCAAGAGGTGCCATTGCTGTAGCGGCGCCTTTAGAATGGATTAGAACCAGAGTGGATTATATCGAGTCATGTGTGATTGATTTTCCGATGGCTATCATTGCTTTAGCAAGATACAGCGGGTGGATCTAGGAGGAAGTCGCATGGAGCTTTCGCCTGATGAAGAGAGGCACATTCAGAACCTGTCGGTTATCCCAGCTGCAATAGTTACATACGTTTTCATAGGACTGTTTGTATATCTAGTCCGCAACAATTCGTCTCTTTCATTTCTCTTTTACGTAGCCTACTTCGGAGTAGCTTTCTTGCTTGCCATGCCAATAGCACTGTTCCTTAGTGAAGTGATGCTTGTCAGTCGCAGAACAAGAAGACCAGTTACATCTTATGCCAAGAAGTTTCTTGGAAAAATGTCAATTTTCGTTCTCGGAGGAATCCTGTCTGGAACCGTTTTTGGCATAGTTGACCTTACATTGTCTTCTTCGCTTGACGAAAGTGTATTATTGGTTCTGGGTGGTGCAATGTGGTTTGGTGTATGGGGGACTCTGGTGATTCGCTTTAGAAAAAGACTTGACAGACTGTCCAAAGGCGACTAGTAGGTCTTGCTGTGGTAGCATTTTATCCCTTTATGCCCTTAGGCAACCCAGATAACTGCAGACTCAGACCTGTCCGTGTCACAAGCCAACGAAACCACAACGCGAAGTAGCGTGCAGATACTGCTTGATTCGATCCTCTGAGTAAACCTCGGATTCAAGGTATATATAAGGGGGCTAAAATTCTTCCGCGCGCATCAGAGCAAGCCTAACCTGAAAAGGTTCTCATCTTAGATAAGATTAAAGTCTACTTGCCCACATCATATTCAAACAGAAGGCTGAACCAACAAAATGTCCACCGAAACCAAAACCCCCGACAAACTCACACAGGTGACCGAACTCGCCAAAAGAAGAGGATTCTACTGGCAATCCTACGGAATCTACGGCGGAACAAGCGGCTTCTTCACATACGGACCACTAGGCGCGAAACTAAAACAGAACATCGAAAACAAACTCCGCCAAACCTTCGCCCAAAAACTAGGACTACAAGAAATCGAATCGCCAATAATCGCTCCTGCATCAGTTTTCGAAGCCTCAGGACACTTGAAGCATTTCAAAGAACCCATGATCGAATGCCAAAAATGCAACAAAAAATTCCGAGCAGATCACCTGCTCCGAGAACAAACACACATCACAGACGCAGAAGCAGAAAAACTCACCCTCGAACAACTCCAACAACAAATCCAACAGAACAACATCCAATGCCCCGAATGCGGCGCAAAACAGTTCAGCGAACCAAAACATTTCTTCACCATGTTCACCACTACAATAGGACCATACTCAGACAACATAGGCTACGGAAGACCCGAAGCTGCACAAGGCATATTCGTAGAATTCAACCGCCTCTACACCATAAACCGAGAAAAACTCCCCTTCGGAACCCTCCAAATCGGACACGCACTAAGAAACGAAATCTCACCCAGACAAGGATTACTCAGACAAAGAGAATTCACAATAGCAGACCTAGAATTCTTCTACGACCCGGAACAGCCAGACTGCCACATCCTAAAAGAAATAGAAAACGAAACCCTACAACTGCTCTTAGCAGAAACAAGACAAAAATGCTCCGAAAAACTCACCGAAACAACCGTCAAAGAAGCACTCGAAAAACGTTACATCAAAACAGAATGGACAGCAGTCTTCATGATTTTGGCCAAACACCTGCTCATCCAACTCGGAATCCCAGCCAAAAACCAACGCTTCATCGAAAAACTCCCATGGGAACGCGCACACTACTCCACAGAAACTTTCGACCAGGAAGTTATCCTAGACCGTTGGGGATGGACAGAAGCATCCGGGCACGCAAACCGCACCGACTATGATCTAGAGAGTCATGAACTCAAAACAGGTATTGATATGCATGTCTTCAGAGAATATGAAAAACCCATCGAAAAAGAACAGCTTGTCATAAAACCTAACATGGCTAAGCTTGGGCCTGCTTTCAAGAAGGATGCTGGAAAGGTCGAAGATATGCTTGCTGATGCAGACCCTAAGCAAGTTGAAGATTCTTTGAAGGAGAAAGGATATTTCATGCTTGACCAATACAAGATACTCCCGGAACATGTCTCCATAACCCGAGAAAAGACCATCGAAACAGGAAGACGCTTCATCCCACACGTCGTCGAACCCAGCTTCGGCACAGATCGCCTTTTCCACATAACATTAGAATACGCATATTCCACCAAAGACGACCGCGTCGTTCTAAAGTTTCCAAGAGGAATCGCCCCCATTCAGATCGGAATCTACCCGCTCATGAGCAAAGATGGCCTAGATCAAAAAGCCCTCGAAATCCACAAAACACTCATAGATGAAGGCTTCACAATCGAATTCGACGAAGCAGGCTCAATCGGCAGACGCTATGCCCGAGCAGACGAAATCGGTATCCCACTAGGTATAACAATAGACTACGACACACTCAAAGACGACACTGTTACCATCCGCGACCGTGACTCGTGGAAACAAGTGAGAACCGGTATAGATGATCTGCCTAGACTCTTGAACGAATATTTCCTCGGCAAGATCGATTTCGAAGACCTAGGCAACCCTGTGGAAAGCTAGGTTTTCGGTAACTTTTTAACGCTTCACTCTATCATATGCTGGAGAGATATGCCTATTTAAGCGGGCGGGGAAAAGCTTGGTCTTACCAGCAGAAACCGAGGAGCGCGTCAAACGAAGAGCCTTAAGCGCTTGTCAAGATCACCTACGAAAGGTAGTAGACCTGACGAGAAAAGTTCCGCAACTCGTTGATTGCTTCGTGAAAAATGACAAGGAACATGCGAGACAGTTATTCAACGAAATCAGAAGCGGCGAAGAAGAAGTTGACAAAGCCCGACGCCTAGTTTCAACAGAGCTAGCCGAAATAGGTGCTATTCTCATCAGTCGTGAAGATTTCTTGAGATTCACGAATCTTACGAGTGAGATTGCAGATTTCTCCGAAGGTATAGCCTTTCGCGTTGTCGAGATAATGGAACACAATTGGAGTGTTCCGAGCGATATAAAGAAGGAACTGCTCAAACTTTCAGAAGCCGTTATGGAAACCGTCCAAAAACTCAGAGAAACCATGATGGTTCTCACCTATGGTCCAGCCAAGACCATGGAAAAGTCCAAAGACGTAGAAATCGCCGAACGAGTAGTTGATGGGATCTACCGCGAGCTTGAAATCAAAATCCTAAGCAGCAAAATCGAGATTGCTGTCATGATTCTTCTGAGAGACGTTCTGCAGTTATTGGAGGATTCAGCTGACAAAGCCGAAGACGCGTCTGACGCTGCCCGTGTCCTTTCGTTCATCATGTAGAAAGAGCGAAGAAACCCGATGCCCCGAAAAACTGCTGTAGAGCTGATCGAAAACTTTCTAGTTGTATGGAATCCAGTAGAGGGCTCAGAACTCTACAAGAAAGGCTTCTACGGCAAACCCCTTGGAATCGCCAAACCAAAGACCTCGGAATTCGAAGTTCCGTTGATTTTGGATTTGATGGAAGGCTTGTACTTGACCGAGAAAGGACTTGTCACCGTCTACGAGGCGCCAGAAAACAAAAAGGTTGGAGTCAAGAAACTTCTGCAAATGGCAAAGCAGCTATACGAAGAGTTCAACGAAAAATACGCGGTTTACAAGGATTTACGCGAAAACGGATTAATAGTCACTCCTGGAATAAAATTCGGATGCGACTTTGCAGTCTATAAGCATGGACCCGGCGTTGAGCACGCACCCTACATGGTTTCGGTAAAGAAGACAGAGTCCGAGCTGAGCGCGACCGAAATCGTCAAAGCTGGAAGACTCGCCACAACCGTTCGAAAACGCTTCATAATCGCTGTTCCAGACTCAGAAAAAAAAATAAGATACTTGATATTCAAATGGTTCAAAGCATAAAATGGTCAAATCGCCAATCTGTGAACGGGGCTTCGGAGAAGGACGATCAGAACGCTATACACGGATCTTGCGTGTCTTTTGTTGGCGAGTTTCTGCGGTTTGGAATGCGCAGGTAAGAAAGGAATATCAAGAGTTGCCTTGAAATCGTGAATATTAATCACTTCAAAGAAGATGTCGACCATTCTAGTCTTCAAGGCTCTTCGCGATTGCGAGAATCCTGAAAGTGTCTTTTTTGGGGTCTTCAATTTCTCGCAGAATAGCTATTCCGAGCTGTCTATGTATTGGCTTATGGTACAGTCTTCTTTTCGATTTCCGAAAGGTCAGTAATCACTCCTAGCCTGCCATTAATGTCTGGTTTGCAAACTCTCCCATGACTTGCTGGTGTGGATAGATTTTTGTCGCCTCTAGTTTGCAGCCTGCAGCTATCGTTACGTCATCTGCAATGACGGAGACCGAATGGATTCTTGTTGGCTCCCTAGAACTCGACATAATGGTCACGTGCCTGCCTATTATGCTCTCATTTATTTCCGCATTCTCCCCAACAATGACCCTGTCCATGATTGCGGAATCTCGTATTACTGCACCCTTGTTGATCTTGGTGTAATTGTCGATACATGAATTCTCGATTTTCACTCCGTCGCTGATTTTGCAGTGTCTGCCTATCAGAACGGATCCTTCCACTTCGATTTTTCCTTGCTTCATTTTTCGTATTGTTTCTCTTCTGCTCTTCATTGATTCGCTGCTTTCTCCTTGAATCCAGAACCTTTTGTTTTCGTCTATTCTTCCGCCAAAATCCGTTAGTGAAGAGAAGCGGCCGTTGAGCATGTCGTACATGGCTTCCAGATAGTGTTTGGGCGTGCCTACATCGTACCAGCTTCCTTTTAGCGTGTAACCGTAAACTGGTCTTCCCGTTTTTATCAAGTAGGGGATGAAGTCGAAGCCAAAATCTAAGCGTTTTCTTTCTTTGATTATCTGCTTGACTCCGTCTTCTTTGAAGATTTTCCTTATTTCGGGCGAAACTACGTATAAGCCTGTGTTTGCGAGATTAGACGGGGCCTCCTTGGGAGAGGGTTTCTCTACGAACCTGGCAATTCTTCCGAACCTGTTTATGTCAGCTATTCCAAAGCCTTCAACATTTTCCACTTCCCTCAATGCGATGGTCATGACGGCTCCTTTCTTTTCCTGAAATTTCACAATCTCTTTGACATCTACATCGAAGATGTTGTCACCCTGCACTGCGAAGACTGGATCTTCCACATTGTAGTAGTCCATGTTTATTCTGGCAGAATCTGCGCTGCCAAGATCGTCTATGTTCGGCTGGTATTTCATGTGAACTCGTGGTTCTATATCGTACCGCGAGGAAAACCCATATCCTGACTCAAAATAGTCGTGCAAGTCACGATAGTTTGTGTAGCCCTTCACTCCGAAGATAAAATTCCTGATGCCTTGGCGTGCCAAAGACAATAACGAGAATTCTATGAGAGGTCGGTTTAGAAGGCGAAGGCAGGCCTTGCTGGTTTCAGCTGTAAGTGGGAGCAGACGCGTGGCTTTACCGCCTACCGGGATTATCACTCTCAATCTTTCTGGAGCATAGTTGTTTCCCAAAATCCCGTCACCAATAAATGTTTAGTGATCTATCTGCACACGTATTAAACTTTCGAGCCTGTACGAGAATTTCATAACTTACCTTAATGAAAGCCTTAAGCGCTATTACGGGATTGATTGATTATGAGCAAAGTTGGCGGATACCTGCGCCTGATGCGACTCATAAACTGTGCGATGATGGGCTTCGCTGTTATAGTTGGCGCGGTTCTCGCGGCTCCAAGTAGCATTGGCACTTCTTGGCAAAACCTTGTTTTCGGTTTCATGACTGGCTTCATGCTTACCGCGGCATCTATGGCTATAAACGACTACTATGACAGAGAGATAGACGCCGTAAACGAGCCGAAACGTCCGATCCCAAGCGGTATGATCAAGCCAAGGGAAGCGTTGGCCTTTGCGTTTGTTCTTACAGCTATAGGTTTTGTAGCGGCATATCTGACAAACCCTCTCTGCTTCGCAACAGCCATCATTGCGTGGACGATTTTCGTGGCCTATACAACGGTCGGAAAGCGAAGCGGGCTACCTGGTAATTTTCTGGTCAGCACTTGCGTAGCGATACCGTTCGTCTACGGAAGCATTGTAGTGGCCAGTGCCGTAAGGTTGAATGTCTTGATTTTCGCTTGCATGGCCTTTCTCTCAAACACTGGACGAGAGATAACAAAAGGCATTGTTGACGTTCAAGGTGACAAGATGCAGGGTGTGAAGACTTTGGCTGTGCGGTTTAGTGAGAGAACCGCGGCGATCGTGGCTGCTTTGCTTTACCTCTCGGCTGTCGTGTTGAGTCCCGTGCCTTGGTTGCTGAGCCTTGTCTCTTTTTGGTTCCTCCCCTTTGTGATCTTGACTGATTTAGGACTTGCGGCATCTTCGTTGATGGTTGTCAAAGATTTTTCAAGAGAAAGTGCGAGAAGAGTCAAGAAACTGGTTCTCTTGTGGTTCGTTCTTGGGCTTCTGGCTTTTGTTGCTGGCGCATCTGGGTGATGTGTTGTTCGACGGAGAAGCTGTCGCCAACGTTCTCTTGATGCTTGGCTGTTATGCATATATTTTGTTCATAATTCTCTTGTCAGAAAGAATGAGCATGTTCTTGCATATCTCGCAGAAGTCTTCACGCAAGTTTCTGCATGCAATGATTGGAAACCTTCCTTTCATAATACCGTTCTTCACTGCAAGCATTTATCCAGCCTTGGTTGCAGCTCCGTTTATTTTTGTGACATTTCTTGCGTCACCAGCTTCTCCGTTTAGAGGCATCAAGAGGAAAATGAAGGGGCTTGCAGGGATAACTGAGGAAGGCCACCACTTGGGGCTTGTCTTTTATGCGATCTCTTATACCGTTTCGGCGTTTTTCTTTGCTTCGAAACCCTACATCATTGCTGCTGGCATCTTGCCTATGGCTTATGGCGACGCTGTAGCCTCTTTGATAGGGGAAAAGTATGGTAAAAGAAAATACAAGCTCGTGGCGGCCAAAAGCTTTGAAGGATCGATAGCAATGTTCCTTGTGAGTTTCGCTGTTTTCACTGCTAGCTTGATTTTCTTCTCTATGTTTTATCCCTTCTCAGTTTTGGGCTTGCTTCTTCCATCCTTCAGCGTTGCGGTTGTAACTTCCTTAGTCGAGGGCGTTTCACCTTTAGGCTTCGACAATTTAACCGTGCCCGCCTCCGGAGTTGTCACCTTTATTCTTCTCGGCGGAGGCTCTTGAACAGGTGGTTTTCGTCGTCATAGATGGATTGGATGCTTCTGGGAAAGACACACAAGCAATGAGGCTTAGAGACTTTCTTGAGAGCAACGGGAAAACAGTATTTCTGCGCGTTCACCCTTCATCCGACAATCTTCTCGGGGCCAGAGCAAGACAGTTCTTGCTTTCGAAAGGAAAGAGCGCACATTTCGCATCTGCACTGTTCTACATGTTTGACGTTGTTCGTTCAATTCTTCTTTATTCATGGAAGAAATATGACTATGTCATTTTCGTCCGTTACCTGATGGGAACCGCCTACTTGCCTTCACCGTTGCATAGATTTGCCTATGTTTTCTTCGTTTCATTTGTGCCGACGTCGGATCTTATGTTTTTTCTTGACATTAAGCCTGAAGAAGCTCACAGCAGAATTCAGCAAGGACGCAATAGGCGAGAGATGTTTGAGAACTTGAAAGAACTGGAAAAAGTCAGGTGCAAAGCGCTGTCATTGGCTTTGGCTGGCAAGTGGACAATAGTCGATGCGAGCAGGTCAGCGGAAGAAGTTGAGAGAGAGATTAGACGAGAATGCTTAGGATCCTAGTGCCTGCTTGAATTCGAGCTTCCGTATCTTTGATGTAAGAAGCCTCTGCTGACGCTGTTCTAAGAACTGGAAGTAATAGAACCTATATTCAAAACGCTTATAAAGTGCCTTGCCCTTCTCTCTTCTGAGGAAGAGAACAATGAGCAAGTTCAGCATTGTGGAGAATTGGTTAAGCACAGTGGGCTACAGCCATTCAAACAGTAAGCAGACAAGAGCCATGTATGAAGCCAATCTGCAGAAGTTCTTGGATTTCATTGAGAAGACTCCTGAACAGGTCGTGAAGGAATATGAGAGGACTTCTGACAGGAAGTTCAAGAGGCTCTATGCTCAATACCTGATGTCTCTGATCAGGGAGCTGCAGAGGAAACGCTACGCTCCTTCAAGCATCTCCTGCGCAGTCAACACAGTCAGGTCTTTCTTCAAATATAGTAACTTGCCCTTGGGTTTCATTCCTTCTGGAAGCAACTTGATTGAATTTCACAATAGAGACATAGAGAAGAATGAAGTCTTGGAGATCTTGCGACTTGCCAATGTCAGGGACAGAGCCTTCTTCTGCATGATGGCTCAATCAGGTCTAAGACCTTCCACAATCGCCAATCTCAGAATTAAAGACGTAGAGGGCATTCTGGAAGAGAACACGTCTGTCCCATGCAAGATAACTGTAAGGCAGGAGAACACAAAGGGCAAGTATGTGGAATATTTCAGCTTCATGGGACAGGAAAGCATCTCCTATCTCAAAGACTACCTGAAGACCAAGAACAGGAAGCTGACACCTGAAGATTATGTGTTCACCAAATTCGGGGAAGAGCATGAAGAGAAACCATTGAACCCAGGGATTTTGACCCATATTTTTGAGAGGATAACTAAAAGACTGAGAGCTAATGATGTTCTCAGCTTCAAGACATCGACCAAGGAAATGCCTATAGAAACCAAGGCCCATGAACACCTTAGAGGTCACATCACACGATCAGAGCTCCACCTTTACAACCTCAGAAAATACTTCAGAAAATACGCGGGACAAGCGGGACCTGACTACGTCAATTACTGGATGGGACACACGTCTAGCCTCGGAGTTGACCTCCATTACTTCTCCAAGGATGCTGAACTTCACAGAAAAACATACCAAGAAAAAGCCATGCCACACTTGAGGCTTGAAACAGCAACCGTGTCCGAGTCCCAGACGGCGATCAACGAGTTAACGCAAAGATTGACACAGAAAGACAGCGAAATCAAGGAGCTTAAAGAGCAGCTTTTGGAATTCAAAACAACCCAAGAAAGACTTGAAGAAGCAATCATGAATCCGAATTCAGAGTCGTTCGAAGCGCTAACGCGCAGGATAGAGGCCTACATTGATGACAAGCTGAAAGGTTGGGAGAAGAACATACCGGGAACGGAGCCGAAAGAAAAGAAACGAACCGAGTGAGCCTCTCTGGGAAAACCTTCCGTAACAAGTTGGAAGCTGTTTCTTGCGCCCGCGCTTAAGTGCCTAGCTCCTTGATTTCCCTCAGAACCTCAGCAATCTTCCTGATCGCTTCCAAATCAGCAACCACATAATCGCTTATCCTACGAGGCTTCTCAGGCGAGATCTTGACGCCTTTCATGTTGTCCTGAACGGCTCCGGCAGTCTTGGGGAGAACCTTGGTTTTTCCGTCTTTCCCAACGATCTCAGCCTTGCCAAAGTCGCCTCTCTGCTCAAAAGCTGACCTAGCGAATAATGCGCGCACGCGGCGCTGGTGAACCGATGGAAGATCACGAGCGAAAGACCTTCGACGCCAATATCCCTTTCTCGTTTTTGTTGGTTGCACATACTCCAGCTCTGCATCAATTGATGTAGGGGTAGGTAGAGGAACAACTGCGGTAGTCTCCATAGCTTTCACACTTGACAGTAGGCGCTCGCAGGCCTTTAAAGGCTATTTCATGTTTGAGTTTCTTGAGCGTGTGCCAGCAGTTTTGTATGAAAACTTGAGACAGCGGAGTGCCTATGCCAGCGTAACGCGTAGGAAATTTTTATGTACTATGAGGCGTTACGCTATTATGTTGTAACGCAGCGTTACGGGGGTAACGCTAACGTCTGAAGAAGATAGAATCATCAGTTTCGTACGGGAATTCTATAGGCAAAATGGCGAGGTTCCAAGCGCCAGAAGGATATGCAGAGAAGCCAACTGGAGTCCGCCAAAGCTTTACGACAGGTTTGGAAGCATGGAAAGCATCTGTGAGAAAGCAGACATAAAAATCGACAAGAGAATGAAGAATAGGCTAAAAATCTCCAGGAAGGCCACCAGGAAACGCTCTAAGAAATCCGTGCGGAAGCATGTTCAGAACGAACAGACGCCACCAGTCGTCAAAAGTGTAAACGATGAACCAGCGCAGACGTCTGCCTTCGAGAAGATCGAGGAGGCCAGAGAGGACGCGGAGGCAGCAGACGATACTATCGTGGAAAACGCTCAACGGTTCGCTGAGGAATTGAAAACTCTAGTGCTTGGCACCACCGATGAAGTCAGCGTTGAAGTCAACACTGCGGTTATGGAGGCGCTGAACGAAGTCATACCCGTGATCTTGCTCTACAAGTACGACATCATGGCCGACATTCCAGACCTGTTAGTAGCCAAAGACGTTTTGAAGCAGGTTAAAAAGGAACGGAAAAAGCTTCGCAAGCAACAGACACAGCTGAACAGTGAGCGACTAGAGATTCAGCGCGCCAGGGAATTGTTGAAGCGAGACAGCGACAAAGCGGCCTTACTGGAACGTGTTGAGAGGCTGGAATGGGAAAAGAAGGTTAGCGTTAACCGTTTTAACGAAACATACGACGCTTTCAAGCAATTCCGCACACTATTCCGAGAAATTATGCCGGTCATACGCAAGTTCCCCGATTGCCAAGAGGTTTTCATGCAGAACATGATGAAGTCTCACGATGACGTTTTAAAGTGGCTAACCTCAGGGGGGATGAGATTGAGCTTTGAAACTGAAGGCACGCCCAGGCTTGGCCGCCGAACATGAACGACCTCTTCAGCTTTTCCAGCGGAAACTCCTTCTGGCATTTCGCACACTAGTAACGCTTCTTTCCCGCGCGCTAGGCATTGTTGGAAAGCTGCTGGGATACTGTCTGAGAATCCAGAAGAGGATGCTCGATCTCAAGGCCATCCACGTGCGTTCTAGACACTAGAACTTACGTGCTGGACAGCACGCGCTATATCTTATAGAATAAGACGTATATTTCGGGCTGATAACCATAGCGCGTGCTGTAAGACTGATGACTCGAGCCAAAAACGCTTGGCTTTCGCCAAACTGTCCACGTTCCGAACAATACCGATTAACGGCGCTAACAATGTATGGAACTGCACGCGCCCGCAAGCGATAACCAATTAAGCGCACTTTCGCGCTATCTAAATTATGAAAGACATAGAAGCGGAGTGGACAGATTTCTTTAACCGTGTGTTCACTGAAGCTAAGAGAATGATTCTTGAGCAATATCAGCTTGAAAAAGACGGGAGCGGGCCTCCCGAAACACAAGCAATTAGAGAGGTCGCGGCTAATTTACCCTGCCCGTTGAGAATCGCTGAAATCAGAATCGATACTGAAAGACACAAGCACATTAGGGATGCAGTCTGTCAGATCATAAGATACGATTTCTCAAAACTGGGAATCACACCACAAACTGTTGAGTATTGCGGCGTCGTGGATGCAAGGGATTCTAAGGAGCTGAGGAAACTCCTAACAAGAAAGTTCGACTTGAAAGAAACTTGGTTTGACGACTTCAACAAAGATTTTAGAACTACAAGTTGGTATGATGATGAAGTAGGCTTTTACATCCAATTTCCTCTCTATAGTATCAAGGATAACTTCACTTCGTTCGTTTCTGATTTCCTAGCATTCCCTTTCGAGTCTCTCACAGAAAAAACACGTCGGAAAGTTGGAGAACATGTTGACTGGAGTTCAAAATTCAATCTCACCCCCGATCCAATATTACCTATGTCTGAGATAACAAGAATGGATGGAACACTAAGTGCTTTCTTACCATTTTCAGAAGGTGCTGGCATAGAAAAATTGCAGGAAGGCATTTGTAACATTCAACTGATTCCAAGTGTTCCTTAGGATGTTAGAGAAGTTTTCAGGCGTGCTAAGGATCTTCATATTTATGGATTCTTCCGCTACAATTTCTTTGCAATTGCCCAACACTACGCCTACCTTGCCTTGGAGTCTGCCATCAAAAACAGGTATTATCAGTCATTTGGCGAACAGAACACGTTACAGAACGACAAAGGCGAAACCGTAAGAGTGGGAAGAATAGATCATCAGACAGTAATAGATTTTTGTCGTAAGGCAAAAGGTTGGAACCGTTACAAATTGAAGATCAATGGTGAGAAGTTCGCATTCAAACTAGAGGAGCTACTTTGTTGGCTGGTTGAGAGAAAAATCATCACTGAGTGGGAAAGAAAGCAATGCGACACGGGGATGGCGTTAAGAAATAGTATGTCACATCCAACGCGCGCTTATGTGTTTCCTCCTGGGTATAGCGCAAAGGCACTTGATTTTGTGGCGGACATTATCAACAAGCTGTATTCGTCTCCCACCTGTCGCGCAAATAGTGACACTAAACTTGTTTTCCCCTTGGATTTCTCTCCATCGAGAATCTGATGCGCCCGCATCTATGGATCTAGACCCATCGCGGAACAACATTTGTCTTTCCGTGATGCTTCTACATTAGTAAGTATATCGGAATCGTCGAAAAGCCAATTAGAAGTTTGGACTAGGGAGATATCTCCACTGCATTTGTGTTCGAATAAACCCTTATCCTTCTTTGTTGAACCTTATTCCTTGCCTCTGGAATCTGAACCTATCTCGGCTCACCTTAGCTCAAGGTTCATTTTCCCAGCGCTGTTGCACTTCGTTGACTATTATGGGCGCCAACACAAACGACAGGGGGATGCCGACGCTGAGGGCAGTATGGATTTCGGGCCAGTACTCTTCGCTGTACCATTTGCCGATTAGCTCCAGTTTTTCCTCCAAAGACAGCTCTAAGGATAGAAGTATTGGCCAAGGCCTAAAGAAGCCTGCAAACCTTTTGCTTAGGTTAACCATACTGACGGCGAAGTCGCTCTCACCAGATTTTATTTCGGCGAGTAAAACTTCGGTTGGCGGTGGATCCCTAATCTCGGTTACAGTGACTACGTTTTTCTCTTCTGCGATGATTCGCAGGTCTCTCCCCGTGTTGACGGAGTCCAGTCCAAAGCGATGGATACCCTCCTCTTTGCTGATGCCAATCCGTTCCGTTGCTTCAATAAGCCTGAATAAACGCAGACCAAGATCAGTCAGTTCGTTTCTCTCCGTGACCACGCCCCTGTCCTTAAGCCTTTTAAGTGAGTAGTAGACGCTTGAATCACCAACTCCAAATTTCCTTGCGATTGCGTAGATACTCAGCCTTGGCATTTCTGCTAGGAGTTTGATAATAGACTTGACGTACAATAGCTGTCTCACCACCTTTCAAATTTGAAAGAAGCCCTATTTAACACATATGTGCTCACCTATGAGCGGTTGATTATTTGCCGAGAATCTACGAGACGCTAAGGAAGGTCCGTAGGGTGGAAACATCGCGAGGAGACTCCTACGAGTACCTTGTCAACATTCCTCGAGAGTGGGTTGAGGCCGTGGCCCGAGAGCTAGAAATCAACTTGACAGAGGCGGAGAAGGAGATCGCCCTTTACGTTCAGATACGATACGACGGAAAGTTCGAGATGGAACCAAAAGCAATCCGGACGGAAGGCGCTGGAAAGGATGGGGCCTCTTAGAACATGCGACAGTTTTGAGAGGCGAAAGAGATGAGTGGTAAGGAAGCTAAAAGCTTTGTGCAGATGTGGAGAACACAGAATCTCCTAGATTATGTTTTAAACGATTTGGAGAAGTGTGTTAAAAAAGATAGGCCCACTAAACTTAGCGTGTTCTTTGCAGGTGAATCAGCTTACCTTCGAGAGCCTATTGACTTGTTTCTAAAAGGGGAAAGCGGAATTGGCAAAACCTATAATGTTGTTGAAACCCTTAGATATTTTCCGCAAGAGGATACTTGGTTCTTAGGGGGCTTATCTCCTAAAGCGTTGATCCATGATTTCGGTGTGCTACTCAGCAAGTACGGAGAACCCATAGATTTAACGGAAAAGCCTGTCAAACCCAAAAAGAAACAATTTGAAACTGAAGAGGAATACCGAGAAGCATTAAAAGAGTATGATGAAGAGCTTAAAGCTTGGAGTGAGGAAATCCGAAATAGCTACACTCTCATAGACTTATCGCATAGAATTTTGTTTTTTCTAGAATCTCCAGAGTTTAACACGTTCCGTATGCTCTATCCTATTTTAAGCCATGACACAGAACGCATAGAATACGGGTTTACAGACAAGACAGCAAAAGGACAGTTGAGAACCGCAAAAGTTGTTATTCAAGGATGGCCTGCTACTATCTTCCTTTCAACTGATAGGAAATACATGGAAGAGTTAGCACACGCAGTTTTACGATTACTCCTGAAGCGTCTAAAGCAAATCGCGCGGATGGTGGCGCCACATGACTGAAAGGATCATGCGCGAGACAAGGGAAATAATCGAGAGAACTTTCACCACTGAACCCAAGCGTAGAATACGGAGAGGAAACAGCCCCGTAAGAAACCGTTGCATAGAATTCATCGAAATCCTGAAAGAGCTTGGCTACACGAACACGATTCCCCTGGAACATGCGAAGGAGCTTTTCCAAGCGCAAATGGGCATTATGGACAGGACAAGCCTCAAAGCCTATTTTGGAAGCCAAGCCTCTAGAAACATAAGGAAAATCCAGAGGACAGCAAGATACGCCACTGGAACAATGAGTTTTAGGACCATAGAGCTAGCTCAAGACGTTCCGCATAGAACTGGCTACTTTGAAATTTTGCGACTGGCAACCTTTGAAAAGAAAGGCAAAACATGGTTTATGAATTTAGCCAATGAACCTTTGATCGCCGAATTGGGGTTCCACACTTATGAAGGCTCTGAGCAGTCCAATGCTGATTTCTCTCTCCCACCTCTTCTCCAAGGGAAAGAGCGTGAGAAAACCGTTTTGGAGGTTGTCTCACCTAACGACGTAGAGACTACAGAGAGAACACAAACACACACACTACAGGGGGAGAGAGAGAAGTTATCTTTGGACTTTGTAGCCGAAACTGTAGACGTAAACATACAAAATATGCTTGCGGACATACAAGAAACCGCAAATAGCAGAGTGGCGCGGGAAGGGGATGAAAGGTTGATGGCTGAGCGCGCGATAATGGACCCAGATGTTGTCACATAGATAGAAAAGCTTTTGACTTCAGAACATAGACTAGGCTCATGGTAAATTATTGGCCGGAATGCGCGCGCTAACACAAATCGCTCTCGATTGTAACATGCCTAACTGGAAGATTCTTCTACCAGTCGCGCGCTGAAAAGCTTGCCTAGGTCAGGAATCCCGTAACTCGAATTTATCAATTGAGTCGCCTTCGCTAGGAAAACTCTCTCCAAAACACTCCTAAACTTCTCTATGTCTTCCATTGATAATTTCCCCGTTTTCTTACCATGGACAATATCGTTTCGTTCGGTTCGCAATCTAGATATTAGCCGGTTTTCCTGAGTACTAAGAGTAATTCCAAGTCTTTCAAGCAGATTCTCCCATTTTGCCATCAATATGGGATTATTCACTTGTTTGACATTGCGGATAATCGCTTCTTCTTCGGCCTTGGAGAGTCCCAGGATCCTAATGGAGGAAATAACACTGTCTATGCTCGTATCATCGACGAGATGTGGAACTCTCTGGCCTGAACAAAGAAACTCAAAAGCCATCCATAGTTGGAGCAGGTTATCGGTAGGCGATTCGACTTCAAACGTTTGAATAAACCAACTAAGTGCCTCATATAATGGTTGCACACCTGAACGATTTGTTTTACCCAGCTGCTCCAGCTTCTCCCAGAGAGGAGCAAAAGGTTCAAAGAAACTGTTCGGATCATAATTGAACACCAGTCCATGACCTGATTGCTCGTTCAACAGAAGGAATATTGCTCCACCAGTCTTGGAATCGATAGCTAACCCATATGGTATGAGAAAGCATTTTGAGTAACTCTTGCTCATATTGTAGCTGAGCATTCTGTCAGTCTCATTTTCTCTAATCGATGGAACGGTAATATCTGTCCTAAATTGAATCCAATCAACCGCACGTTTCACAGTCTCTTCTGCTTTCTTCAATGCTTCAAAATAATGCTCTGATTCCACGTTGGTTATGGCAAAAGCAGAAACAACATTCCAAGGCGGTTTCGAAAGAGTTTTTGCGTTACTCACTTTCTCCGGCAACTCCTTGCTAATATCTTTCGTAAAAACCACTTGTTCCACCTTGAAATTGCAGGGAATTGTAAGACCGCCAATCGGGAAAATTGCTTTGAAAACACGTCGACTCAACTCAGGTTGTGCCATGCCATGAAATTGTGGCTTAAGACCGCTTAATGTAGTAACAAAATAGAGGGAGTATTCTGATCTAACAGCGATGAATTCAAGGGTTAACCTGTCTTGAAAGAGCCGCCTTGTACCGCCGTAACAAAGAAGCACAGCAGACCATTCATTGCACGACACTTCGTGCGCAAAACCTTTGAAAGCTACCTGGTCCTTGTCTACCCATTTTATTACCACTTCGTCACGAAAATCGACCTGATAAAATTCGGGATTCCTTTCCAAGGGTACAAAAAAACTTGCTATACTCACATGAGGACCACCAGATCCAGCGATAAGTAAATGGTCAAGATGAACATCTTTGAGGTATACGTCACCTATCGATATTTCATAGGGCCTCGCCGGGACAGCCCCCTTTTTATTCAGTTCTTCTATTCTTTCGTTGTATCCCTTCAAGTCCTCTATGTAAATGAATTCGTAGTTTCCATAACCATCTTCGAATTTCTGAAAATGAAAGGTGTATTCGGTGAATTCACCATCATTTGCCACTTTCATGAAAGTCTTCTTTCCCTCTTTTTCTAACACAAGGTGCACCTTCTCTTGATTTGCGGCTGCCACAATTGAGACTTTGTGGTTCCTTATTTTCCAACCATCCTTCAATAACGCTTTCAAGTTGAGTATATTTCCAGATGACAAGATAATCAAGCCAAAGAGATTCTGTCATGAACAGGTTATAAAACTACTCAGCGCGGCCAAAACCCAGACGAGACTAGAGTCTATAGTCCCCACGTGATCACGCCCGACAATGAGTCCAGAATCTCTCCTCCATCAATTAGAATCTGGTGAAAGTCAAATCGCACTCAGAAAGTTCAATATCGTGCTTTTGAGCCAAGGTCCTGCACCTAGGCGCGCGCAAGACTCCCTAAACTGTTCTGAAGTCCTTTTTTCCATGAATTCTTCCATTTTCGTCGACAAGCCAATCATATGATTTAGAAAATCTTAGAGGTTCTCTTGGTCTGAAACGAACTCCACGTTTGTCAACAATTGAATCTAGACAAGTTCTTGAAGCAGGATATTTTGACCAATAACTGTAAATCATGATTGGGAGTTTAATGCCTTTTTTTGCAGCAAGCGGAACTATTTTCTCTTTTATTATGCTCTCATCAACTTCCCCTTCACCCCCGATGGGCAGAGATTTTCCCTTTTCCACTTGCCCGTTTGCATAGACTTTAGCTGTGCAAACGCCATACTTTTTTCTGGCACCAGACATAAATTGACTCATCTTTGGATATTTACTTTCTAACTATCCAAGTAAATAAAACATTTCAACTGCGTCGTCTAGTCAAGGATTTGAACCTGAAGTAGTTTAGGCCTCTACCGTCCCTGAACCCAAAAGGGTTCAAGACCTGCCATTCATAAAATGCTTCCGATGCCGAGTTCTCTCCACTTTTTCTAGATTATCGAGCAGGTAAGGGTCGAACCGGACTTAACCCCAAACGGGTACGAGTCTAACAGCGCAAATGTGATGGCTTCGCACGCGCCTTTATGTCTTCTTGCCTATTATAATATATCCTAGGTGTTGGTCTTCAACCTCTAGAGGGTGAGCTACTCCTTGCGTATGCAATGTTTCACTCATGATCTTTGGCCATTCTTCATCCTTGTTATATTTCAAGAGGTCGAAATCCTTTTCAAGGATTTGACCCAACGTTGTGATTTTTTGTGAGAATCCCAAATAGGGAAGATTTACGATGGTATTATCCCCCAGCCTAGCCTGCCGCCAAACTTCAAAATTTCTAAATCCAGCTTCGAATAGGTCTTGTAGGCAGCCCTTGACGTCAGAGAAGCTAGCAATGGCGATATTGGGTTGATCGAATATTATTCTTCGGTTGAAAGTTTTGGAAAATCCGTTAGGATCTGCGATGCAAATGAGACCGCCTACCTTCAGGAGGTCGTATGTTCTGCGATAGATCTCGCTCTGGAGATTCCTTGAATTTTGCTGAAGCCATTCAGCTTTTATTCCTTTCTCGTCCGCCGCTACGTTTTCTATGAACCGAACAGCAGAGCATCCTTCTTTCAGGACTTGCGGACACATCCTATCTGCATATCTGTGAATGTCTCCACCGCAAGCGACATCTAGCATTTTTCTAAAAGTCCTCCTGTGAATCGAGCGAACTAGTCTCCTTGAATTGTAGATATGGTGCATCATATAAGATGCGATGAACACATCGACATGTTTTCTATATTTCACCGCAAAGTCCGCATCCATGATTTCATCGTACAGGTTTCCTCTTTGGAATAGAGGCGTCTTCTTATCAAAGCTATTCAACCGATTGAAGATGTCGTAGAACCCCTTGCGGATCTCCCGATCTTGAAGAGAGGCACTATTCTCTAGTGAGGTTTCTGATCTCGCCAGATCGACCACTTTCTTGGCGTGATCAACCAATTCGTGCGCAATGTCAATTCCTCGGTACCGAATCAAACACTGATCTTTCATGATTCTCTCCGAGTGCTCCCACAGATGATATAGCAGCGCTAGAATGGTTTTTAGTCCTCCGAAGCCGCCTTCCAGAATGAATATCTCCTTTAGACCGCCGCCTTCAATTTCATCTTTCAGATGCAAGGCAACACGTTCGGCGATGATTTCATTTGCCCAGTCAAGATGGCTCCAATTGACGGGATCTTCTCTGCGAGACTGAATAAGGTCGATAAAGTCTTTCCATTGACTTTTCTGGAACTCCCTGCTAGCATAGTCATTAAGCTCTTTCGGTGTGAAAAACATCGAGGTGAAGGTATAGATTCCATCCAGTTGAGCAGGAGTCGCGGTAAAGACGAAGTTCCTACATCGATTGTAAACCTTGATGTTCCGCACCAAGAGCTCCAGTATCTTTTCTTTCTCTCCCTCGACTAACGGAGAGAGAGAATGCTTCTCAACTTTTTTTTCAGTTAGGCCAAAATGCTCTTCTTTCTGCTCAATGTCGAATTCTGTTCCAGTGATTGTTTTGGAAAGAATATCCCAAAACCATTCGTCAGGACTAAGACCCCATGGATCTGCCTGTAGAAAATCATGATCACCAAAGAACTTCTCTTTCTGGAATATCTTCTCGTGTAACTCGGAAATGGAGACAGGGTACTCTATCTTGCCTTCTTTTTTCCATCCTCCTCTTTCATAATGGAATGGTTCAACGATTACCCTTGGTTCATAATATTGGGATGGACTGAGATTGAGTGTGACAATCTGAAAGTGATAGTACTCTTCTTGAAGATGAAGACTCATTGGGTTACATGTAACACTGCCTGCACCAACGATTACGAGATCTCTTTTGGAAGACTCATTTTTCCTTGTATTGAACGAGGCGTCAGGAATCGTCGCTGCTGCGAAGAAATCTTTATGGAAATGCCCATGAAGTATTAGTGGAAAGTCATTCTGTATTAGAAAACGCATCATTTCGGAAGAATCCCGGATTACGTCTCGGTCATGTTTGTACACTTCTTTCATACCCGGAAGAGATTCTGAAAGAACAGGAAGGATATGGTGGTGCAGAACAGCAATCTTGGCGATCGCATTATCGGATCCAGCGTCTTTCGCGAGTTTAGAGACCAAATTCATTTGGGGTTTTCCAATTCTTCCCGGATCATCAGCTTTCATCATGTTAGCCGCAGAATTGAACGCCACGAAGAGTACATTAGCTGGATCTCTCGAAACACGAACATCGACAAATCCTATCCTTCCACTCAGGGAGTCTTCTGCTGCTTTTATTTCATCGAATTTTGCAGTAGCATCTTTTCCATAGAAATTCTTGTAGAAAGATATGAAAGGGTTCCAACTTGCTCCTGTAACATCAAGTTGCAAATCGTGGTTTCCAGGACAAACAATCACGTTTTCTCTCCTGACTTTTAGAAGCGCTGAAAGCTCAGATAGAAACTCTGATGCTTTAACAAACCCGTCCACATCTCCTTTGTTGGTAAAATCTCCAGTGATAACTACAAAGTCGATCTCTCTACTCTGGTCGAAGAAAGCGCCGCTTTTCAGAGAATAAAGAAAACTCTTGCTTGCTTTGACTGCGTGATCCTGATTTTCCCCTCCAAAATGGAAATCTGATAGATGTAGTATAGTTATTGATTGTTTCATTCTTCATCATCTATCTTTCTGGGAATATCGCATCTCATCCCATCCGTTTGTAAGAACCGCGTATAGCGCTTTGGCTCCAATGAGAATGTCCTCAGCCGAGGCGAATTCATCAGGCGAATGGCTGATTCCATCTTTACAAGGAATAAACAAAAGGCAAACTGGAATACCGACTTGGCTTATTCGCATGGCGTCATGCCCGGCACCGCTTGGAAGCTTCATCCAAGGGTATTCCAACTCGCTAAGCTCATTCTCGATTGCCGCATAGAAGCCTGAAGAGGCTTTGGACATCAAATCAACGGGTTCAGTGTCTTCAGTTTTCTCGAAAATCACTTCAATATTCCTCGAGCTGCTGGAGGACAAGATTCTCTCTTGTATTCTGTGAAAAATCCTTAACCGTTCTTTTGAATCATTGCTACGCAAGTCCAAACTGAAATTGCATTCACCCGGAATTATGTTTATTCCCATGCCAGGAATGTTCAGTACACCAACGGTTCCAACGATGTCGACACCCTTTGTTGCTTCTTCCATACATATCTCCTCAATTGCCAAGACGCATTCGCTGGCTGCGCATAAGACGTCCCTTCGATATTCCCTTCCCATAGGGGTGCCACCAGAGTGATCCCTTCTTCCTTTAAGTGTTATGATAAACCTCAGCGGGGCTCGAATGGAAGTAACAATACCGATCTTCTTGTTATGCGCCTGGAGCACCTTCCCCTGTTCGATGTGGACTTCAAAATACGCTCTATAATCCTTGAACACTCTCCCTTTGGAGTCGTGAAAAAGCCAGCCTCCTCTTTTTATCATTGATATATCCACATCTCTTCTTTTCTGGGCGGCGATCAAATCGAGAGCTGTCCAATGTGTACTCGATTTCAAAACCGAACTCGTTTTGTACAGTTTCTCATAAGCTAAGTCTGTATCCTCAATCCTTTTGTAGATCCTCTTAGACAAATCCCTGGCGCTGTAAAGCCCCGTTGCGACCTTACTGCCCAAGAGGGCTTCTTTGAAAACCGTTGATTCTTCAGCTCGAAAGATTACGAAATCAACCGCATGGTGGAAGGCTTTTTGCTCATTTTCTGACATTTGGATACACAAGAGAAAAGTGATCAGACCAACAGTCCCATCATATTTGCCAGCGTTTATCACAGAATCAAGGTGTGTACCCACGATGACTCGTGTCTTTTCGTTGCATGGATCATGGGCATGAAGGTTCAGAAATGCGTCATAGTCACATGAGTAACCGTGACTCTCCAGTTTTTTTTGGCCCAATCTATAGCATCACTTTCAGCTGATGTAAAAGCAAGCCGATTTATGCCGTTCGGATACCTGGTCAAGCTGCAATTGAATCTGGAAAGCGCTTCAATGTAATCCATAATTGTATTTGAATAGTCCTTCTCGCTCACATCTGTCTCGCTCCAAGCTAGTTATGTCGTTCGCCGAATGCTACATGAACTATTTAGTAGTAAGGCAGCTGATAACCTTTATCTAGTCAACGGCGCGCGCAATCTTGGTGAAAACAGTAAGCTTCTTCCTGCATACAAGTACTTGCTTGTTTGAAATGATTCCTGATTCAACGATTGTCGTTGAAGAACCTTTCCCAATCGAACTTGAAGATAGGCAATATCACTTTCTCTTTTTCAACAGGATGTTCGATCGAAATGCTTTCCTCTTTGGCAAAGTAGTTTCTTGACGCCCCTTCAGACTCTACGAGATCCACGAATTCTGAAGAAACAAGGATATTCATCCTGTTTCGGTACCCTATCAAAGGATCTTTGAATTCACAGAGGTCTTTCGCATGGCCCATTGCGGGAATTAGATTTGAGTGTTCCTTTCCCAGCTCGACGTTGGCGTATGCTAATCCACCTTTCACGTGGATGCCTGATTGGATGAAATCATGCATAGTAACCGCCGCGGCTCTGAGAGCTGCGAGTTGATTGCCAAAGATATAAAGCATGCAATCATTGCCGTTCGGATGCAACGTCATACATTTTCCCCCAAATCTGTCAGCCACGTTGTCCGAGTATTCGTATAATGTAGCAGTATTGTTAACCACGATTTCGCCTGCTTGCCTCGAACCAGTAAGATCCCAATGAACGAAAGTTGCTTGTGACCAGCCGGCCTTCTTGCATACGGCAACGGCCCTGTTATGCGCTGCTTTCACATATTCGGGTTTGCTGCGCTCCCTCTCTGATTCAGGTTTAGGATCTGGGAGAATTTCAACAAGGTAGGAAACTTCCAAGTAAGCGGATCTGAGGATTTTCTCCATTGACTCAAAATCACTCGTTTGAAGCAGTAGTTTGGTGTCAAATGAAAACCCGCATCGCTTGAATTCGTCCCGAGCCCAATCCTCAATCTCCTTCGGAGTTCTGTCTTTCCTGCCCGGGAAGAGCTTCAACAGAGTAATTCCAGTCAATGCTCTTTGTATCGAAAGTATCTTCGCCACATCAGGCAGAATTGGCAGTTCTCGATCCTTGGCTACATTCTTCAAAATCTTTGTCCGTGGTGTCGTGAAACGCACTTGTGTCGCTTTTTGCTCCGTCACTTTCAGGTGCTTGTCGAATTCCGTCCACAAAGCTACCTTCTTCAGCCCAGCGTTGGCAATTTCTCCCGAACGATGTAAATACCCTTTCTTCGTGTCTTCATCATAAGGGAACCGAAAGACATCCAAGAACAAGCCATACTCCTCAGACCAGCGAGTCAGATTTCGGTGAACGTGCCAGTAGAAACTTTCAGGGGTTCGACAGATAGATAGGGCGGTGAGCACATCAGTCGAACCTGCGTCATAGTACAGCCTTGCCAAAAATGTAATGTAATTATTGACTTCATCCAAGGCAACTTCTTGATTATTATCATAGAACTCAGAGAGATCTTTCAAAGCATCGTCTCGTGAGACAAACCAAACTCCCTTTTTCCGACTCGAGGAGGGAGCTTCTTCTGCTTCTTTCCTTTCGACAGAGTAGCGGTCACCGAGTCTCTTGTAGTCATAAAGTGTTACGGGACGGGGGGCACGAGTAGGATGGCAAGCTTTGACAACCGTACCATGAATATCCGGCTCTCTCACCAGGCAATGTAATCTTTCCAGGAAAGCTGACTTGGAAGGATAGTCGTAGACGAAATTCGAAAGAGTCTTCATCAGTAATAACGAATTTGCCCTGTGCTCCTGCAAACCTAGTTCTTCCGAGATAACATTTATTGCTAGGGGCACAAGCACTTGTGTTCTTTTCCAACTTAATATGTCTTCATTTTCACCAGTTCGCCAAGTTCTTATTATGGAACTTGGCGTAACTTGCGTTGCTGGGACAAGAGTTCCAAGATCACAGAAGCAATCAAGAAACTCTGTCAGTAGCAGTCTATTACCTCCACTCACTTCCTCCATTCTCTCCAGCGGTATGGAGTAATAGACTCCCTTTTGGGTGCCTGCCTTTTCGCATGCTTGTCTGTAACCTTCCTTGAGATGATCAATCAGTTTTGGCAATGCGGCAAGAGAAAATGTCCCCTTAAGAACGTCATCATGCCGAGGTTCGAGAATCTCCTGCAGATAGCTAACAAGTGAGCTATCTGGATTATACTCTTCTATAAGCAAAAAGTCTCTAATGCCACGCTGAAGTTGTGTACCTATTTTTATACCAAAATATCTATAGAAATCTATAGGTCTGACTCCAAGATTCTTTATGCTCTTTCGAAACATGGAAACATCGTCATAGTGATTTCCAAGGAAGTTGAGAAACAGGCGACCCAGTTCAGCACTCAGGAAAAGGCTGATGCTCCAGTAGCAAAGCTCGTCCATGCGATGCTCTTCTTTTCTAATCATCTGACATGGTAGGCTAAAGGGCAGATTCAACTTCCCAATTCGACAATTATCGTTTGCCCTTAGATCGGGCAGTACCATTGGGACACAAATCACCATGCCCTTTACTCCATGAAATCTCAGTTTGGCTATTCCGCTTGTTTTGTCTAACAAGCGAGATTCCGCATAGAAATCTGGATCTTGCACAGACCATTTTTGTGGATATCCATTTGAAGGTGGAACGGCGTAGGTATAACCGTGCGGTTCCAAGATGTCTTTCAGAGAGAGATCAGAGTCACCTAGGAGTGGCGGAATTCGCATTTCGAGAGTCAAGTGATTGACATCGTAGTAGAAGCCTGCTCTAAGTAAGTATTCTGCTTCCCCCAAGAGAAAGTCTCTATAGCCAGGCTCAGAGACGTAATCTTCAATTTCAGCTAGTGGATCATACGATTTGCGAAGATTTTCCTTCAAATTGATATGCCCGGCGAGGGCGAATGTCCTTACTCTGGCACCTTTCACATCGAAGAAGTCTCTGTATTCTGCTAAGGTAGAGCATGTTTTTGCTACATCATCTATGATAGCAACTTTCTTCCCCTTTAGAGAAACATCAAGGAATCTGAAGTATTCCTTGTAGAACACTCTGGGAAAAAACTCATCTTTCATTTCGCCCAGTGTTCGAAAAAGTTTCGCACTCTTTCTCCCAACCGGCACTATATAGTCAGCGTTCCAATCTCTTACTTTCCCCAGTATGGTCATAAGTTTCGGTCTATGCTTCTTTTCCCAAGTTCTCAGGTCTTTCGAAGCTCTCACTCAAATGCTTCCTCCTGCCTCGCCACGATGCCGATCTCATATTATGAAGCAAGAAGCTATTTAAGAATACTAACTAATTCATGTGGAGTCGATTACAAGGGTCTCAGTCATGATTAGCCCGCGCTATTTCTTATAGGCTTGAACTCGAACGAGTTCAGACCTCTGGGGACTAGTACCCAAAAGGGTTCAAGTCCCAAACTTGACTACCAAAAACCAGCGATTTTGCACAGCCGAGTGTTTGAAGCTATCCCGGGCTACCACATTAAACCCTCAAGACATCCGCAAATCAAGCGTTTTTTCGCTATTTAAGCCCTACAAATTGCCAGCGCGCGCTGTTTCTTTCGACTTAGTTGCACGCCACGCAACTGAATCGTAAGTCTTACGTTTCTGCTCGACTGAGTTGAGCAGACTGTTAAGACTTAAGATTTTGGTGCACGCCGTGCAGCAGAAACTTCCGACTCCATATACTACGGGTACACCTTAGACAGATTAACAACTAGGCAGAATATGCAGAGTTTCCTCTGCTTCCTAGAATTTGATTTCGCCCTTCTTGATTAGCTCTTGCACTTTCCTCAGCGAGTATTCAACCCCGTGGCTACGGTCTGCAAAAAAGCCTTTTCCAACCTGCTCATCAATCCACTTAAAGATCTTCGGAGAAACAGTGACCGTCAGCTTAACTTTCACCATTTTCAATCCCGCACGCTTATCAAACATGTCTTTCTTAGGTGTTATCCATAATTGTCGGGGTTCATCTGGCTTTAGCGTAAATCATTAGGGAAAATAAGCAAACATTATATACTTTATGGCGCTTGCTCTAGCCCCAGTGACGAAGATGTCGACGACAAGGAAGTTAGCTGTCTTGTGCGTGTTGGCAACGCTGATCCTCTCTGGACAGGCTTTCGCCCTGGAACCAACTCGAATAACGTTTCTCCACAGTGAAGGCTCCTCGTGGAGTGATAGCAGAGAAACGGAAGGCTACATTGTTGAATGGAACCTAACGACAGCCACTACAGTGTCTTTTCCAGTCGATGTTGACGCTTACAACAACGGAACCATAGACCCAACAGGCACAGGCCAGGTTTGCTTCAAACTCTCCACTCCAGAATACGAAGGCACGGTCAACATCACAGTTTCAGGCCACATCAACATAACAACGAAGGGAATAATCCCCATAACTGGATACACAGAGTTTCAGAACACAACTTCAATTCCAGCGTCTACTCCCCTGGGCGAATGGAACATAAGCTATCCAATACCAGTGTCTATCGGCGTAGGCGTCAGCATAACTGTCACGGTTATACCAACCTTTTACGTCAACGCTTCAGTGACAGCTAATGTGGCGCTGACTGGACCGGCGATGGCTTTTACGCCGCCACTCACATGGAAGACAGACGGAGCCATAGAAAACGTCACTGTAATACCTGTTGACGCGGAGTTAGGCGACGAGATCGTGGTTTCCGCTCATAACTTCACTTACAACTGGAACGCGTCGCTAACCGTGGAACTCAAGCTTGAAGGAATACACTTGATAACCAGCCCAGCCTACTGGTTTGAAACTCCGAGCCTGCAGGCAGACGGAGAAGCCGCTGTGTCATTCAACATTCAAGTGATTCCAGAGTTTCCACATGTGGACGCAGTTGCCGTGTTATGCTTGGCTGAGGCTACTTTGCTGTTGCACTTTAAGAAGAAATTGAAGCCTTCCCCTCTTCTTTTCTGAACACGTAGACCAACAGTTTCCCGCTACGATATTTGAAACCCACCTTCACGTTTCCACCTCCTTTTTAATGTTTTAAGTAGAATTCGATAAAACCGCATTCTTTACAAACGTACATCTCTGGTCTCTTCATACCGAATAGACCTGCTTTTACCGTGAGGTTGTGATCCCATTTCCCCGACTTTGCTTCCATCTCGCCACCACATTTCGGACACTTCGTCATATCTTTTCACCTCCTATACTTTCTAATAGGATACTGTTATGACTGCTTGCCCAGATGTTGCTTCAGCTAAGTCTTTGGCTGAGTATTGGACTTGTATGTGGATGTCGTAGTCTCCAGCATCCAAAGTTACAGTACCGCTATTTCCCCAAGGATTTGGATATAGAAATACGGTTTGCCAGTCATAAGTTATTCCAGACTCATAAATGCGTATTCTCACCGTGAAATCACTAAAATCTTGTATCGTTATAAGCGCGCGCTCGAGTGAAACGGAAGCTCATGTCAACCTGTTGTTCGATCTCAAGCTTATTCTTCGGTCCGCCCGCGATTTCTTGTATCAGATCTTTCTTCGCGAATTCCTTGAAGAGGGAAAAAACATCCTTTTCGAAGGAATCAGCTCCCAGTCCCGGTTGAAGCATATCGATCAGTCTCCCTTTTGCTCACACTGTTAGAAAGATTTGTGATGTTCAGAACAGCGCGCGCTGGTACTCAAAGCTCACCCATCTTGTCAAACGCAGACTTCCGCAAATACTCGCGGCGCACCGCGCTTGGAAGCTTCTGCGCATGTTTCCCAGCATTCTTATCCGTCAAACACTTCTTATCCTTAGAAAGCTGCGTCAGCAAACGCGTTCCATCTGATGGCAACTTGCGCTAGATTCAATGGCTTCTATCTATGTTTGTTCGGCGACTCGGTCTGTATATTTCAGAGTATTTCCATGTTGTGAGACCGAAGAATGGCAAAGCAAGGCTTGGCATCGTAAAAGTGTTTAATGCAAGCCATCTGGAGAGTTCTGTAACCAAAACACCAACTGTTGGATTCGCTATAGCGATCAACAATGTACACCACAAAAGCTAAATGCTCTATATCCTGCAGATATAATATGGAGAGATATACTAGCGCACAATGCAACTGGTTAGAATCTCTTCAAGAAAAAAGAAAGAGGAAGGAGAAAATGGACATAGAAGCAATTGCAAGAATGATGCTAGCATTGTTTCTGGTCAGTATGCTATCTATGGCGTTCGGTGTAAATGCTCAGTCAACTCAGTTTCAGTGGAAGCAGGTGAACATCGATGGATTCGGAGACCCAAATAATGCTTCTGCCGTGCCATTAGCGGTTTTTGGGGGTAACCTGTATGCAGGAACTGCGAATTTCGTTACCGGTGGAGAGGTTTGGAGAGCTGCCGAATGCATGAACTGGGTTCAGGTGAGCATCGATGGATTCGGAGACCCAAATAATGTTGGGGCTTGCACACAAGAGGTTTTCAACGATGCCCTGTACGTAGGAACCTGGAATGAGGTTACTGGTGGAGAAGTTTGGAGGACCTCCGATGGCACGAATTGGGTCCAAGTGAACATCGATGGATTCGGAGACCCAAATAATGTTTGGGTTTATCCAGAAACAGTTTTTGAGGGTAACCTGTACACGGGGACCGAAAATTTCGCTACCGGTGGAGAAGTTTGGAGAACCTCCGATGGCACAAACTGGACCAACGTACTCTGCTGTGATGGAAAATCTACTGGTCCGAAAAACGCAGCGGTTTTTGGGGGGAACTTATACCAAGGAACCTGGAATTACAATGCTTCTGGAGAAGTTTGGAGAACCTCCGATGGCACAAACTGGACTCAGCTGAACATCGATGGATTCGGAGACCCGAAAAATGTTGCGGTTTTTCCATGCATGGTTTTCCGGGGCGACCTATACGCAGGAACCATAAATGAAGTTACCGGCGGCGAGATTTGGCGTTTACCAACACTCTGCATCGGCGGCATCGCGGTTCCTGTTGATAAGTTTGGTTTGTTGGCTCCTTACGTTGGTTTAGCCTCAACAATCATAGTCGCAGCCGTTGCAACGACCACGTACGTCAAACGTGTTAAGCGTAGAAAAGAGAACCAATGAGCGCCATTCATTTTCCTTCTTTTTGTCTCTTATCGCGTGCGCTGCATCCAGCAGAACGACTATTTGTCTTTTGAGTCAGATATTGTTTGTCAACTTCTACTCTTCGCGCGCATGCTTGTTCCAAAAATGGTTAAAAATGGTTTTAATTCTTCTTTTTTGATTTGGAGGCAGTTTTGGGTGCTATATCTGTTTGTGGACGCGGTTTGGCGATAACTCGTGCTTTCTTAGCATCCATGACACAGCTAAGACTTGCCCGCCATAAGAAGGAGGAATTGGAGAGCTAATGGATTCGTCGCTTCTCTTTTCTGCGCTTAATATGTTTGACACAGGAGGCTATTGCAGCTGTTGCGGCCAGAATCGTGAGAGCTAAGCCAGTGCAAGGAGCAAACAAGCTAAACCTGTTCACAAACACAACTACGCCACCAACGCTTTCTCCAGTTTCCAGCCATACCCATGAAGAACAGTCTGGGGCAACAAACACGTTGAGACCAGCCACTTGGCCATAATTTACAGAATAATTTCTTGTCCATATAGGTTTTGCTCGCGAATAGTAGGGGTTAACGCCAACAAGAAAGCTGGAAAAGCATATCTGTCCAGGCAGTAGGCTAGGGCTAGGCTGCTTGTACTCGCCCAGTTCCAATACTGCAGAAGCGTAATTGTATTGCCCAGTGTAACTATAGTCTTGAGGCTTCCATTCCAAGGTCGACCATTGATCGTACGGAAAGCTGTCTGGAACTGCAGAAGCATGTTTGGGCGGCATACCACTTCGGCTCACGTCCCAGATTTTTATCTGCCAAGAGTTCGAAGTTGAGTCGTTATAAATCTCGCCGTGTATGATGTCATCTGTGTGTATGTCATAGCCTCCCCCTACAGTGACTCTATTTATGACATTGCCTACCCGTACAAAAAACGGCCACACACTATCATCAACTACCCACGATGCCATACTCCAGTATTCTCCGCCTTGTTGACCATTTCCAGGTTTACCAGTGTCAGCGTGTCCCCACCAAAGAACGGGTTGAAGAAGAGGTACACTACACGAATCGTTTGGGTGCAGTCCAATGAAAACAAATACCGTCTTCGAGTGATTAGATGGTGGAGTAGGCACAGTCCAATTCGCTCCATACTCCAAAAACCAGTTTGCGGTAGCGGTGGTGTTGCTTGCCCATTCTGCCCAAGTGCCAGGAAAAGGCATACTCTCATCCGCCGAGTTCTTGTAGCGTGCGCTAACACTCATACAGATCATTGTCATTAAGACAATTGTGCCTAACAGCATCGTCTTGATCTTCCTTCTTGGTCCGCATGTAGGAACCTGTTTCATTGCACTTCCCCTAAGCGCTCTCGAAAGGCACGTGTCTTTATGGAATCGTTCATCGGCTTCCCAGATGTTCTCCAGAAAAACTAATCTGCATTCCATGAAGGATTCGCCTTCACCTTGATCAAGCAATTAGGCTCCCAAAGTGTATTTAATACTTGTGAGACTTTGTTCTACGATCCCTCAGATTGACTATTGTCCATTCAAAAAAACACTCGAAAACGCTGATCGGTGCTGTCTTTTATTCTCTTTTCACCAGGCGCGTATGGTTTTTCCGAAATCGGTCAAAGAAAGGTGTTCATTCTTCTTTGGATCGTTTTGTTTGTCCTTCGATTGTGTGATGATGGGAAAGGAAAACCTTTTGAACCGAGCGAAATATCCCTATAAATGACGAAAAATGAAAGTACTGTCGGATACCAATATCCAGTTTTCCCACAGTTGTTTGAACAAACTCCTTTGAGACGTTTAGCTTCAGAAGTTTTTCGAATTTGATTCGCCAGTCTACCCGAATGATGTGTTTGTAATACGGTCTTGTGTCATCGTATCTGTACTTCTCAAGAACCCTGCCGATGCCATAAATCTGGGTTGATGAGCCCTTCTTCGCCACGACTATATCGTCTTTTTCAATCTTGTGCGAAAAAGTCCAACAAGAGCCCACATCGTTGAGTCCTCTGCCCGTTTTCTTTTGAAGGTCTACATCGTCCTCGTATTGAAGCAGATCCCCCATTTCCCATCCGATTGCGATAATTCCTGCATCTCTGAACTCTTGCCAAAGGTCGTATCTTTCTCGCCATGGTGATATTTGCCAGACGTTGACCATTTGTCCTATCCGCCGCTGTTGTTATGTTCTTTTTATTATTTATATAGCTATTAGCCCAGGCGTGGAGCCAGTTTCTTTGATCGCTGAAAATCGAGGTCTTGGATTCTACACATAATCTGCTAAAGAGACTGTCTCCTTCTTGATCAATCCTGTCTCTTCTTCAGAAAGACCATAAAGTCGGAAGATATTTTCGTCAATTAGAGTGTCTATCTCCCGGATTTTTTGGTCCACTCTACCCAGGTCTGGCTCAGGAATAGGCGAACCGCGGAACTCCAGCTTTGCTTTCTCGAACTCTTTCTCGAGAGTACTCATTAATAGCTTTATAGTCTCAGAATTGTCCTCTGTCAGATTTGAGCTAGCAAATCGAGGCACAGTCATCGTGGTCACTGTTCCGTCGTATAAGTTCTGAGATTTGGAGAAACTTCTGACACCATCATAATCTCTCAATGCCATGTAGAAAAAGTCCCTGAAAACGGAGTTCTCAAATTTGAGTCTAATTATTTCCAATGTGTTTTCTCTCTCCAGCACATCCGCGCTTACCACAACGCAGTTGCCATCAAGTCTGATGTAGTATCTTTGAATCGTCCCAGTTTCATTAGGATCAATCCGACTGGTCCCGGACAAAATTACGCCATGAAGTTCCGCAGTCCTCGGTGAAGAGAGTACGAAATCGAGCTTATCCTTTTTGGTCAGGTTCAGGTTTGAAAGCAAGTTCTTGAACATAGAAGCAAGACGGCGTCTTTGCCGACTTAGAGTGAGCATGCTGCTTACAAGGTTTGAGAGAGCATTATCAGTCTCACTCAATTTGACTGCAACTGGCACCTTATTCACATAGTAGCCATCAAAGTCCATCGTTCTCACAGCTTTGTTGTAAACGAAGACATAAGCGAACCAGCCAATTAGTCTTGAGTTTATCAAGGCCAGAATGTGTTTTGGATCGTATTCTTCATTCTCCACTATGGTGTTCTCAACCGTGTCAACGTCTGCAAATCCAGTCTCGTCGAGAGTACTCATTATTATGATATGGTCAATGGGTCTAATAACATGCGCAACTATTCTCTGAGAAATGATTTTGACTTTTCTCATCAGATCTACTTTTTGCTTTTCGAGGGATGACGATGGTAAGGATCTTCTCGGCACTGGAGAACAATATCGACCTATGTCATCGCCTATCAGAACTTCCTCGTCTCCGCTACCTTTTTCCTTCTTGAGTTGACTCTGTAAAGGAAGACCTCTGAACGTGCGTGAGATATTTCCTAATCGAATGCTGTTTTGCCTTATCTTTTCGTATATGCTTATGGATTTCTCTGTAGCATAGATGGGGAAGGCATCAATTTCCATGCAAAGCTCAAATGGAATCTCGTTCACTTCGGCTCGCTCCCCGAAGCTTGAGCCCAGATAGCTACCCCGGAAAGTAGGCTGTGTTCTTGGAATGTTACTAACTACGATAACAATCTGTTCCAGAAGAACCCCTTTAAATGCTTTGCTAATATCAGCGATTTCATGTATTGAGAAATTATCTATGAGAAAACTCCTCACTTTGCTCCATTCTTGGGCAAAAGTCAGAGACTTCGGAATGACGTATCCGAGTCTTCCGCCCTTTCTGAGTTTTGATATCGAACGCTCAAGAAACAAGAACGCTGTATTCTTGTATCCCTTTCCAGTGCTGTAGTTCTGCTCTATGTGCTCTCGCTCTTGTGCTGTAAGTGCCCCACCATGTGGAGGATTGCCAAGCACTATATCAAAACCTGGGATATCCCTTTGAAATGCCTCAGGAAACTCGATCTCCCAGTTGAAACGTGGTCCATTAAGACCTGAGAACGTAGCTTCTCCTGGAGGAAAGGACTCTTTAATGTTTTCGTTTGCGACAGCAGTTAGTTCGCAACGCACTTCCTGCTCTCTTTTCAATAGTTCTCCAAATTCGGCTTTCATCTGTTCTTGTTGCTTAGCGGTTTGTTTTCCCATTGGACCCATGCCAAGTATATGCTCATGGAGCCTCTGTCTCAGTCTCGTAACCTCTTCGAGTTTTGAGCTGTCAAGATTTGCGTTTTTCTCAAAGCCCGAGAACAACGAATTTCCCTGTTTTACGTTGGTCACTAATGACGGAAGGAGTTTTCTCTCCCTTTTTCCAATCGTTGGCTTGTAGGCAAGTGGATCCAGACTCAGCATCTTCAGCCAAAGGTTTAGCTTAGCTATCTCGACGGCCTGAGGATCCAAGTCTATTCCGTATATATTGTCCAGAAGGATTCTTTCGCCTATCGGTTCAATTTTCAAGTTCCCCACGAGAAGAGCATCTGCAAGGCCGTTCTTCTTTATTTGTCTCCGGAAAGACTCCTCTATCAACCTATTGTATTTTTCGTAAAATTCTGCAAAGACGTCGAAAACTTTGATTAAGAACGAACCAGACCCACAAGCAGGGTCGAGAACTCTTATTGATGATATTCGTTGAATTGTAGAAAGCGCTTCTTTGATACGGTTATTATCGACTAATTTGCGAGCTTCTTCAAAAATTGCTTGAACAACGGGCTTAACAGTTTTCTCCACAACGTAGTCCACAACGTATGGTGGCGTATAGTAGATACCTTCTTTCTTTCGCAGCTTTTCCGCTTCTCTTATGCAGACCCGTTCCCCCTCTACAGATATTTGATGAGCGAGATACCTCTCATAAGCAGATCCCATGATATCGAGTGTAAGGGTTTTGAAGTTGTATCCATAGACACCTCGATCATCCAAAGACTGTTGTCCGGCGAAGCCTATCTTCTTGTAAATGGTTGAATGGGCCGGTCCCTGCACCTTGATCAGCTCTTCGATAAATTCGTCGCCAATCTCGAGGGCATCATAAGAGGTAGAAAGAAAAAGCTCCGTATCGTAAATATCCTCAATCGCCAAAAAGTTGCTCCTAAGAACCTTTGAGAAAGGTTGATTCAATCCAATCAGGCCTTCTTGCCATCGTAGAAAAACGTTTCTTAACCAATTGTAGGGAAGAATGCCCAAAGTTTCAAGCATTCTAATGAAGATCAGTCTGTCGAGAATCCGTTGTGATGCTTCCTTGATTTCGTTGATCGTCAAACCCTTATTTGATTCATACAAACCATTAGCAAGAATTAAGCGCCATTTCTTAAGGTCGTCAAGAAACCTGTCTCCCAATTCCTCCTTCGAGCTTTCTGCAAAAAACCTGTCAATTCCTTCGCTTTTCATTCCATCTACTGAAAGCAATTCCTTCAGAACGGCCGCTTTCTCAACATAATTGGTGAAAACACATGAGAAGAACGGTTCTTTCCTGAAATATAGAAGACATGAAGCTCTTTGAAGTTGGTCAAGATGCCCCAGTCAACTCTATGTCCACCTCGATTCTTTCGATTGAACTCTTTCATATAATTCAACAATTCGTTGACATTGTCTGCTGAAAGCAGTTTGACGTCAAAAAGAGGTTTGGTTTCTAAGAATGCCAAGGGACGGTTTTCCACAAGAAGAACATAATCTTCCCATTTTCTGTCCATTCCTCCGCTGAACTCTCTAACATAGTAGTACGCAGTTGCAGGATCGGTAGACCAGCCAAGTATCTCCAAGAGAGGTTCAACCAGAAACTGCCTGGTTAGAGTCTCCGGTTTTCCTTCGATCAGAAGATGCCCTTGTTCAAGATATTCTTTGCATTTTTCGATCAGCTCTGGCAACGTTGGCAAGGTATGACCCCGTATAATTAGGTGTGCGAATCCCTAAATAAGCTATCAATCGGCGAGCGCGCGCTGAGGAGCTGGTCCGGCCGTAGAAAGAAGAGCAGCGACACGCGTCCGCTCCCGTGATTATCATCCATTATGAAAGATGTGGATCAATCACTTTTGCACAGCTCTGCGGAGGCTGCTTGATTGGTCTCAGCTCCTTGGCAAGGATGAAGTCCTTCAGTTTTCCTGGGTGATCAAGTCTCTTGAGATCTTCTAGCTTTAGTAGAGTGCAGTGCTTAACGTCTCTATCTTCCTGGTACAAGAGCAAGGGGCTGTTGGGATTGACGTGAATATTGCATTCGCGCCAACTCCGTTTCACTTCCTCAGCCAGTTGCTCGCTTGTTTGGCCTTCGATTTTTGTGATGGACGCTTTATGGGTCGCTTGTCCCTCGACCGTGTTCCAAACATAGCCTGTCAAAGGAACATCGACCCGAGGACACCGCCATGCCACGTCCCACCAAACAAATCGAGCCGTGCAATTCTTCATAATCGTATCTAGCCACCCGGGATGGTTCTTCTGATTGTGGCTCCAGAGAATTGCCAGATCCATCATCTTCGGAACACCTCCCAAGATAGAACCCCGCAAACTATATAAAGTGCTACCAAGCACCCACTTCGCAAATCCGTGAAAAAGATAAAGCAAAAGTGAATCCAGATAGCCAGAGGAAGCATGAGAAAGAATACAAGGAAATGCTTGACGAAACAAACGGCTTCAACAATAGCAATTAAGGCTCTCTTTTCTCCTTCTTTTCTTTTTCCATAAGCTGAAGGAGACCGTACTCAATAGCGTGTGATCTGTTTCTGAACCGCCCAGCTTCCACTTCCTTCTGAACCCACTTTTCCACGTCTTCTCTGATTGTTGCGAAAACCCTTACACGTTTCATCTTTGCATCAGTCATACCATAACGCTTGTACGTTTTTATTTATTATGCGATTCTATGATACTTCAGCAATCTTTAAGTAACTCCATGCAACCTTATACAATTAAGGATGAGTTGTAACAGTTGAGCAGAACCATAGACAGACTGTTCATAGATGAAATGGAGAAGAGGATGATCAGGGACTTCATGGACCTAATAATCTTGGCTGAACTTAGAACTAGACCGCTATCAGGATACGACATCATATCCTTCATCCACAAGAAACATCATCTGCTCATTTCTGCCGGAACCGTGTATTCACTATTGTACTCACTTGAGAGACACGGACTAGTAGAGGGAACATGGTTCGAGAGGAAAAGAATCTACAAGCTCACGGAGAAAGGAAGCAAAAAGATAGAAGCGATACTCTCAGACAGCAAGACCAGCAACTTCCTTTCCCTCTTCATCACATGATGGAATATCTCTCTACCTTGTTGGAAAATCCAGTTTTGGATATTGGGCGTTCAACTCCCGCGCCCGTGATCATGCTCCGCGCCCTAGTCCTGTCAATCCGAGTGTTAGATATACTTGGCAGATCTCATAGGATTTTATAGAGAAAAATCAGAAGACCGCAGATGTCTGTCAGCATGTCCTACTTTAAGAGCCCGCTGTAATCTTCTTGGGTAAGATATTGACCTGCCATACTGATCGGTTTCCTATACTTGACTGGGCTGCGGTATCGCTTGATCTTAGATAGCACCAGAACGAGCATTTTCTTAGAGGAGTCTCTTTTCGGTTGTCGCAGAGTATATGTTGCCAATTCATCCTTGTCCAAGAATGTCTTGGCCCCGTATTTAGCCAAGACTTCATTCGGGGTCAGGAACTCAATTTCTTCAATTTGACCTTCTCCAGCAATCTCTTTTGAGCCATGAGACGCGTAGAACAATACTTTATGCTTCGGGGCTATTCTCAAACCCGTGGACTGCGCAAGATGCTTCGCTTCTATTGTAGAATGCTCTAGAGTATTCAGTTAGAAGGAGCTTAGGGATAACTTGGTGTTTCGCGCCCTTGTGCAACATTTAACAGCGACGGAAACAATTGTTGCATCCTGCTACAATTCATGAGGGTTTTAGGCAATGCCCACGCGCCTCGTAGTCAAACTTACTGACATTCCAAAATACGTAAGGTTGGAACATCACCCAGACCAAGTGGCGCTTTATTCCAAATGGACTGAACTCACTTTTAAAGCTCTGAGACTTCCGTCAGTCGCCGAATTTATGGAAAATCTTGCCGGCACGTTAGGGCTTGAAAAACTTGGGGTTCTGGTCATGAGACTACCAGCAAGGAGAAGCAGGATAGAGGTTGTCAAAAAGGAAGGAAAAATCCACCTTGTCAGAGAAGAGCTTCATGGCGGCGCTGTGAGGAAACGTGACGTAATCCTCATCTGGCCAGATCTCCTTTGGTCGAACAAGAAGGCTGAACCGTCTTGGGCCGTAGGGATTCGTGGCTTCATACTAAACAGTATGATAAGAGCAGTGATCCACGAGATGCTTCATAAATCAGGTACGAGAGATGAGAATGAAGTTAGGGAGCTCACGAATCAGCATTACAAGGACTTTAGACGTCTGTACCTAAGCCGGTTTGAAGTAGAATTTCAACCACTGCTTAAAGAATGGAAACAAATTGAGATGGAGATAGGGCTGCATTAGCTTGGCATAAGCAGAAAGCTACAAATCATCACTTAGGACCGCCCCAAAAACAGTCCCAATCTGGAAACCCAAAAAAACCAAGCTACTTTCAACGAGGGAAGCGCGTAAACCGCAGGTTTTCGCTTGGTGCCGGGGGCGGGACCGCCACCCAACTTTACCGGTAAAATATGCCTAGTATATGCTTGGTGAGAGTTTGAAGCTATCTCAGTACCCATACCAAATGGGGTTTAGGCTTCTATCGGCCCTATGCCGAAACGGGTTCAAGCCCCATGCCTTCCTGCGTTAGAATCGGAGCCATCTTAGGCTACGTTCTGGAATGGCTGTCATAGGCGTTACGGGCTTCGTATGCTTTCACTTCTGCTTCTCCGTGCTTCAATACGTATTTCAGTAGTTTCTTTGCAGGTTTCAAAAACCATGCATGTGAGAGTTTTCTCGATTCCCCTGACGAGCCTCAATTTGTCAATGACAAATTTTCCGACATTATCCACGTTCTCGGCTCTGAGTTTTATCAAGAGATCCCAGTCCCCGGTGATGATGTAGACTTCTTGGACTTCTGGGAATTTTGCTATGTCTGAAGCCATTTCTCTCTGCGAGATCAGCTTGTCGTTGTCCTTGGTTTGGTAAGAGACACAAGCCAAAATCAAAGCTGTCGCACTTAAACCAAGTTTCTGTGAATTCAAGATGGCCCTGTAATCCTTTATGATGCCTAGCTCTTCCATGCGCTTTATCTTTGCAAAAACTGTCGTTATAGGCGATCCGATTTTTCCAGCGATTTCCCGACTGCTGAGTTTACAGTCTTTTTGTATCAAGGTCAAGATTGCCCGATCTTTCTCGTCAAGCTTGATTTCCATGATTGTAATTTTTACACTTTTCGGCCATAAATACTTTGCTTTTTCGAAATATTTCCAACGATTTTCATAAAAAATTTATTATCAGCAGCGTGTATTTAATGCAGGTAACGTGAAAGGCTGTTGAAACAACGTTACGGATAAGAGAGTGGATCGGTGATCAGGAAACACCTGGATGTGAGAAAAGATGCGTTGGTTTTCAGTCGCGAACTGGTTGAGATGCCGAGGCCGCTTGAGCTTCTATCTGAAAGCGAGATCAAGAGAAGGTATTGCATAAGCAAGGTGATGACCTACGTGTTGAAGCACCTCACAAGCCAGTTTGCTTCCAACGGTTTTGAATGGTTGCTGCCCGTGATACTATCACAGTCGACCGATCCATTATGGCCAGATCAATGCGCGTCCATCGAAAAACGTGTTGAAGTCGAGATCTATGGAAAAACAGTTCGGGCAACGGCGAGCATGATTATTCACAAGTTGGTTGCCTGTTCCATAATCAGTCCCAAATTGTTCTCGCTTTCGCCGAACGTGAGGATAGAGAAAAGTGAAAGAGGAACCAGCGGAGTGCACGCTTATGAATTTACCCAGTTGGATTTTGAGGTCAGAAACGCTTCTTCGAGAGGCATTAGAAGTTTCGTCGAAGGGGTTATCTGCAGATTGATAGAGAATTTGAAGGAAGACATGAGTGAAGAATTGTTTTATCTAGGAAGGTATGATGATCTGAGAAAGCCAAGAATTCCATTTGAACTCTGCGATAAAGCAGAACTCGAAAAAGAATACGGTGTACAATGGGAAAAGCGCATGTTGTGTGAGATTGATTATCCTTTTTGGGTGACCAATCTTCCCAGAGAATTCTACGACTTTGAAGACTTCCAAAGCGGCAAATGGGACAACTACGACCTGCTGCTGCCCCAATACGGAGAAGTATTATCTGGTGGCAAAAGGGAGTTTGAATTCGGCAAGATAGTCAAGAAAATGGAGCGAGATAACGTGAGAAAGGATAACTACAGCCTGTTGTTGAGATTGGCAGAAGAAGGAAGGTTGAAACCCTCGGCCGGCGCTGGAATCGGCATCGAAAGGCTTGTCAGCTGGATTACTGGGGCCAAGCACGTTGGTGAAACGCAACTTTTCCCCAAAATACCCGGCATTGTCTATGACTTGTGATCCGAAATAATGCTCAGTTAGGCAGTGTTGAAGAAGGAAATTGATCCTCAGTACTATGGCGAGTTCGTCTCCGTCAGTTTTCAAACAACAATATGGGGGCTGTCCGTTCCTATGCCCAAATCGGTTCAGATACGCCGCATAATAAGTTCTAAGTGGGTTTTTGAGCGCAGATTTTGCAGTAAAACTCGAAGGTTTTATTGTTTTTTGTGCATGTTACATCCGCCGGGATTTGAACCCGGGATCGCAAGCTTGGAAGGCTTGTGACGAGTTTATTTGGATTTTAGAGCCTACTGCAAGGTTGATTTACAGTTAGCGAGTTCTTCTGTAAAAAATCACTCCGAACAAGCTAAAAGATTCCTCATTTGGCTCGGAGACAGGACGGCTTCCATAGAGCTCTTGCGGGAATACCTGAGCTCTTTCGAAGCCAAGAGCCCAGCTACATATGCTAATGTCCTTAAGTCGCTGAAGGTTCTCTGCAGAGATTTCCTTGGGAAACCTGACCTTGTCTCGAGTTTTAGGTTTCCGAACATCCCGGTAGAACCAAAGGAAATACCAGACAAGAAGTCTCTTCAGCAATTCCTCAATGAAATCGTGACAACAAAGGAGAGGTCGCTATTCCTGCTCTATGCAGCAAGCGGACTCAGGAGGCGCGAGATCTTGGGACTCGATGTTAACGATGTAGATCTTGAAGACCGTATGATTAGACCCAAACCACATGAAGGAAGAACTAAGCATACATGGGTGGGCTTCTTCAACAATGAAGCAGCGGTAACTCTGAAAGAGTATCTAAGCTCGAGACAAGACAAGAGTTCGAAGCTCTTTCCTATGTCAACCAAGAATGAAAGACAAATGTGGAGGGGAGCCACCACCAAAACTGGGCTGTCTATCACACCACAGGTGTTGAGGAAATGGTTCTGCGAGGAAATGGGCCGGTTAGGTGTGCAAGACCGATACATTGATGCTTTCTGTGGAAGGGTTCCAAAGAGCGTTTTGGCAAGACACTATTCAGACTATGCACCTGACAAGCTCAAAGAGATATACGATAGTGCGGACCTTAAGGTCTTAAGCTGACTCTCCTTTTTTTCATGAGATAAACGCAGGCGCAATGTCAATGCTTAGTGCGCAGGTGGGAACATAGAGGATAGAATCAGAAAAGTTATAAGAAACTGTAGTGCCTTGTACTATGTGCGGATGCATGTCAAGTCTAAGAGATGTATCCACTTCGCATAACCAATTTAAATCTTAACTATTTACAAATCATAGTGTACGAAGTTTCAGATATCCTTTGCTTGGAGTATTTTTAATGGATATGCACCTGCCTCAATTAGGAACCTTGCTTCTTTCTCCCCATTAGGTCCAAAAACCAATGCCACATCGCCATCTGCTATTACTTTCGTATATATATGTGGATCCCACCAAAGAAGACTACCATCCTTTTCAAAGATCAAATCGAGAATCCTGTTCATCCTGGGGGAATCTTCAATTGCCTTTCGCTGCTTCTCATTTATCTCCTCTCGAAATATGAAGAATATCGGATGTCGTGCATAGGTGTGTTCGAATGCGTCGATTCTTTCTTTTGAAAGAGGTTGTATGAACTGCAAGTCTTGATTGCTCACATGAACCACGTGAATATGCTTTGTGTCGAGATCTTTAGTTACCTCTGCCCATTCTCTGAGAACCCGCTCAAGGGCATTCTGGTTTAGAGGAAGACCTGATTGTCTCAGCTCCTCATCAATCCACTTAACGAGAAGGTCGGATGAAGAAACAAAAGGGTTGTAAAGGTCGCCCCCAAAAGCTATTGTAAAGTCATTGCTTTTTTTCACCAGATCCTCCCAAGCATGTGAACGTTCACCTTTGCATCCATCAAGAATAACATGTGCATCCCATAGGTCAAGATATGTGCAAAGCTTGCATGCACAAATGATAGGAAAGTATTCCCTTACTTTTGCCATGAAGTCTGTCACTGATACGAGTTGTGCTGCATCTTTCCCTCTTTCTCCATAGATTGTGATCAGCTTAGCTGCATCTTTTTGCTTCTCAAGATCCTCAATTTTCTTTGAGTCACCCTCAGCGAGGCGTGCCCTCAGCTCCGCCAGATCGAGCGTCAGGTAGTACACATTTATCTCCAAGTCCGGGATCCGCACAAGCCAATGTGCTAATGTTCTATATGCCCTTAGTATCTTTTCTCTGTCTCCTGGAAACAAAGCCCCGATTTCCGACGACTTGTAGACTTGTCTCTTTCTGTAAACCTTGAACCGTTTGAAAAAACTCTCCAACATCTTGTTGTATCGCTCTTTGAAATCGCTTGGATTCTTAACCCAAAGAACGATCCCGATCAATCCCCGAAATGAGCCACTCTTTCCAGGTCTTAGGTGTTGCTTCTCATCAGAGGAGACAATGCCTTTATCCATCCAGCTCACACTCTGGTGTTGTTATGCTCGTCTTGACTTATCAAGCATGTCTTTGAGGGACATCTTCGTACAACCAAGAGCTAGATGTTTTCCCTGTCCAGAAGAACTCTTCGGTTGGACTCCATGAAGTATGCCAGAAAAATGAGAAGGAGATCTTTAATAATTAAAGACACTGCTACCTACAAATTCCTTTTCGCTCACTCCGCACGCATGAGGAATGCGCACGCGGCAAAAATGGACTTGAACCCTTTTGAGTATGGGGACCTTCTTTGTGGCCGCATACCTGCGGATTCAATGTTTGAGGCAACTGTCCTAAGAATTTGGAAGTCTATCGGGCAGACAGTCAAGTTGCATTCGTAGATTAGCGCGCGCGGTGGTGTCATTAGTTGTCTGGAGTAGTATCCATATTGATTAAGCTACGCGGTCTCACACTTGTTTCAACACATGCTACCGACGGAACGTTTAACAGACTGTTTCCATCTAGTCTCTCAGAGCCTGTACTACCCAACGGAGTAAATAATCGTGAGCAACGCAAAAGAGTACGCTTCGCACAGTCAAACTCTTGAAGACATCGTCCGACTGAGGGGGAAAGAAGCATTTGAAAGACATGATGGTCTTGCCAATTCCGCATATTTCTTTCTTCAAGCCCAACTTCTTCAAGACGAGAAAAGAGCCAATTGGTGCATGGCTAGAGGATACGCCATCTTGGCAATATTCTGCAAGAACAAGGATCTCTTTGAAGAAGCGGCAAGATTTTATGATCTCTCCTCTGAAGCCTTTTCAAGAGACCCTCTATGTTCCCATCAAGCACAATTGCAACTGGTCAATGGGCTAGGATGCAAGGCGACAATTGCTTCCAAAAAGAAGAACTTTGCTGAAACATCCCGACTCTATGAACAACAAGCCAAAATTTTTAGAGAGTTAGGAAAGCCAAAGGAAGCGGTTTACTGTGAAGCTAGAAAGCTGGAAGCCCAGTCTAGGGAATTCGACGCAATCCAAGACTACCCGAAGGCTTCAGAATTGCTGCAAAAAGCCTCGGACGCTTTAGGCAGCACCAATGAAAATCTGAAGCTAGCCCTACATGCTTCTTCTTTCATGTCCATGGGCAAATTGGCGAGAAAAAACGAAAACTATGAAGGAGCTATTGAATACTACCAAAAAGCAGCTGAAGAGTTCAAAAAGACAGGCAATAGTAAGGAGGAATACATGTGCAGAGGGGCGGCTTGTGAATGCCAGGCTTTTATGCTGAAATCTGATCCGAATAGAGATTACGGTGAAATCGCAGCTGCTTTTCTAAAAGGGACAGAATATTATGAAAAAAGCCAAACATCCTTTTCTATTGTGTGCAAGGCGGATGCATACAAGTATTTGGCGTTGAAGGCGAGACAAGAGGGAAAGAGAGAAGAGGCCGAGCGACTTTTCACGGAATCAAAATCATATAGTTACACGATGTTTTGTCGGGCAGATTCACCACGGCGGAGAGGCTTCTTCAGACAAAGTGTTTTGTGGTGCGAAGGAATGGCCGTAGCTTGCAGAGCTGAAACAATGCTTATGGGTAATATTCAGCGAAAGCAGAAAATGAATGAAGTTATACAATTATTGGCAAGGGCTTCAAGTCTTTTTTCAAGAGCAGGCGACGTATTCCAAGCTGAGATTGTTGGTGGTTTGGTAAGTTTCGCGATGGCGATTGACGCCTTCAATGATGGACATTTATCACAAGCCAACGACATGGTCAAGACAGCTAGCAAGGACCTACCATCGGGGCTCTTCCATTCAATGACTACGCCGCAAGTGACATCATCTTGGCAACCGCTGGCATATGCAGTGTCTATGATAAATGACCTCGATTCCTACAGAAGGAAGTTGGACGCAGAAAAAGGCTTCAGCTTTGAAGCTAGAATCAGGGAGCTACTTTCGAAAATGTATCCCACTTACGAAAAGATCGAAGAAATATCCTTTGTTCCTGAAGACGACGAGATAGGTATCGTGTTCAAAGATGCAACACCAATTGAAATCGACGCATTGGGTACTAGGCGACACGATAGTTGCTTAAACTTGTTGGTAGGGGAAGCAAAGAACTCGTCGAAGTGTGTTCCTTATGACGAGGCTTTGAAGTTTATCAAGAAGATACAATTCGTCGATAGGAGATATGCCAAAGTGGCAAGTCTAATGTCGCTCAGGAAAGCCGAGATTAAAGATAGAGTCTTTGTATCTAGAACTAAGATCGACCCAAATGCCGAAAGTTTATTGCTCAAGAATGAGGTGCGAATAATAGAAGCTGATTCTATTGATGAGTTGTTCAAGAGGCATCACATGTTCCGTCTCCCCTAACAGACTACAGGCTAGATACGGCGCCAGCTAATGTTCCCCACTGCTTTTCTTAAATCCTATCTACCAGAGCTGAAGTCGTTTAGCTTTCGCTAAACTCCCGTGATGCGAGATAGACCGCTCAACTACTGCTGTCAGTCATATACTTTTCCCTCACGTTCGCTGAGATCTTCATAGACATGGTCCCGCAACTCGCCAGAAAGCAGCAAACGCCAAATGAAAGGTTCAATGCCCAAGACCTCTATTGAAACGAAACCAAGACGACTCCACCTGTTCTCCTCAAGCCCTTCATTTAGAAGAGTTAACTGCAGAGTTTTTGAATTTGAGTTCTGCATAGTGTTGTTCGAGCAGACAGTCAAGTAAAAATGCTGCCTTTCTTGTGATAAATGGGTTATAAGAACCTCTGTTCTAAGAACTGGAATTATAAGGAGCCACATTGATAACAATCAAGGAAAGAGTGTTGCCTGTTGAACGCGGAAACTGAAGGCGAGTTTGAGTATTCGCTTCGCGGTAAGGACTGGAATGTCTATTGGCTTCTCTTGAAGAATGGTCGTCCGATGAGTGTTCGTGAGGTTCAAAAATCCCTGCGTTTCAGCAGCCCAAGTGTGGCACAGCATCACCTTGAACGGTTGCGCGAACTGGGATTGGTGCAGAAGCAAGACGTAGGCGGTAACTATCTCTTGACTAGCGAAGTCAAGATTGGAGTACTTCGTCACTTCGTCAAGTTGGGTAGGCTCCTCTTTCCTAGGTACTTCTTCTATGCGGTTTTCTCCACGGCATCATACGTAACTTATCTTCTGTTTCTCATGCAAGGCTTCACACCTGAAAACCTGTTCATAATTTTCTTCGGGGCAATAATCTCGACGATTTTGTGGTATGAGGCGATTCGAGTGTGGTCTTTGAAACCGTACTAGTTTCTGGTTTGAATCGTACCAGACATTAGGATAAAATACAATCAAACACTTGTCTTCTGAACAGGTGAATGCAAGTGGAGAAGAAAATTAGGAAAAAAGCAGTATTCTACGGTTTTGCCGCTATTCTCTTGGTTGCTGTGATAGGCACACTAAGCTATGAGCTTGGCGTCTACAGACAAGGATTTCCGCCGCCTGCGCCGCCAATTCCAGTTCCGCCTTCTGCTTTGCTCGCAAGGTTCTCATCTCGCGACGCGATAAGAGATTTTCTGGAAACAAGTTCGGGAACCCAAGGGTTCTTTTCGTATTACGGACCATCAGACAGTAAGTTCCTGAGTCCAATGATTGAAGGATTTAACACTCGGGACTCTGCAGGTTTAGCGATTCAATATTCGCCTACAAATGTCCAAGTTACGGGAGTCGATGAGGCAGACACGGTCAAGACTGATGGACGATACATCTACGTTCTGTCAGGCAGCACTGTGTCGATATTGAAAGCGTATCCTCCAGAAACAGCTGCGATTCTTTCCAAGATAACTTTCAACGACTTGTACCCCGTGGGAATCTTTGTGAACGGCGACCGACTTGCGGTGCTAGGAAGCAAGTATTCCGTGTCCTCAAGGAGCTATTACGTGCCATACAGCGTGGACATCAAAACATTCGTGAACATTTACGACATTCACGATAAGTCGAACCCCGTACTTCTGCGAGATCTTATAGTGTCTGGAAGCTACTTCAATTCGAGAATGATAGGCGATTACGTCTATTACGTCGTGAGCCAACCCGCCTATGTGATCTATGACACTGTAATACTTCCAAAGTTCTACTCAAACGGGCAGGCCAGAGAGATTGCTGCTGCGGACATCTACTATTCCAAGGGCAACGACAGCTACTATCAATTTACAACGTTCGCTGCTGTAAACATTTACAACATGACACAAACACCGACGTATTTGACAATGATGTTAGGTGGGACGAGCAGCATGTACGTCTCGCTGGAAAACATCTATGTCACATTTCCCGAGCATTATGATGAGACTTCGATATACCGGGTGCGCATGGAAGCAGAAAACATGACTTGCGAGGCCAAAGGGAAAGTTTCTGGGCACGTTCTCAATCAATTTTCAATGGACGAATATGACGGCAATTTCAGAGTAGTCACACAAACTTGGAGTGGGACCACACAAACTAACCTCTATGTTTTGGATGCGAACTTGAGCATAATAGGAAGACTGGAAAACCTTGCCCAGGGAGAAAATCTTCACTCTGCTAGGCTCATGGGCAACAGGGGATATCTCGTAACATTCATGAAGACAGATCCACTATTCGTAATAGATCTGAGCGAACCAACTAATCCGTCAGTTCTGGGCCAACTGAAGATACCGGGATATTCGGATTATCTGCATCCATACGACGAAACCCATCTGATCGGCGGAGGTAAGGAAACAGCAGAATCTGACAGTGTATACTTTGCGTGGTACCAAGGAATCAAGATATCGCTTTTCGACGTCAGCAACGTCACGAACCCGACGCAAATGGATAAGTACATAATCGGCGACAGAGGATCAGATTCTCCCATACTAAGTGATCACAAGGCATTCCTGTTTGACAAAACGAAGAATCTACTCGTGATACCCGTCTCAGTGGCAAAGGTAGACGAAAGTCAATATCCCTACGGTGTTCCACCTAGCGCTTGGGGGCAGACAGTCTGGCAAGGAGCCTACGTATTCGGCTTGTCCTTAGAAAACGGCTTCGTTCTCAGAGGCAACATCACACACATTGACGACGCCGGCAGCATATGGAACAACAGCTACTGGATCAAGAGGTCGCTGTACATTGAAAACGTGCTCTACACGATTTCAGACAAGAGAATACAGATGAACAGCCTAGCCGACCTAACATTGCTGGACAAAATCGAACTACCCTAATCTCCCCAGTCCCTTTTTTTAGGTCTTAGGTTAAGTCTTTCTCATACACTCCTTCGACTGCAACTGTCATTTTGCTGAAAAAACACCGATGCGGCACCAGTTTGGGTAAGACAAAGCATTCCCTAGCTTTGACTATGGCCTTTTCTCCGTTTTCAAAGGCAAGTTCTAGCTCTCCTTGAAGCACCAACATGAAGACATCTCTTGGATTCTTATGAAAAGCGTCGAAATCAGTCTTTATGGTCTTTCCTGCAGTCACGTAGATTTTGAAGCCATCTGCTTCACCGATCTCCACAAACTCGTCGGCATTCTCCCCTTTGACTAGCTTGTCTTCGGCCAGTTCTTTCGTCTTCAGGATGACCTGTTCTAGGTTCAGGATCTTCAGCATGTTGCTTCACCCACAATTCCCCTATGCAGACAGATTCTCAAAGTTTTCGTATAACGTAGGAAAACAATGCTCCTGTCACGTTATTTCAGGCTTATTTGACGTTTGATTTAAATCTGTTGTCCTTGCTTGGTCTGCCTATGGCACATATTGAAACCAACGTTGCAGTTGTGCCAATCATGGACAAGAGTGCCGTGGCGAAGCAAGCGTTCACCGAGGAACCATGTGTTTCGATTGGCGGCTTGTCCGTTTTTCATTGTTGGCTTTTGGCAAGTTGATGAGACACAACTTATATCCACGTTTTGTATGGCAATGACGAGATGAACCCATTCTCCGGCTTTCGCAGTCGCTATGCGTTCATTAAAGGTAATTTCTTACTTCTGACGATAACTTGGGTTCTCATGTTTTTCGCTTCGCCTATTCCAAACACGTATGCAAGTTCATATTACCGGGCTTTGGGAGCTAGTGATTTTGTACTTGGCGTCATGGGGTTCTCGGGGTCAATTGCCATCGCGCTTGTACAGTTTCCTGGCGGTTATCTTGCGGACAAGCATGGCAGAAGGTGGCTCATTTACACCATGACGTTCGGCGTAGCCCTTTCCTCGATTCTATTCATTGTGGCTACTTCTTGGGAGTTTATAGCCCTAGGCTTGATGCTGCAAAACTTCTGCCTTCTGTATCAACCAGCTCTCTTTGCAATCATGCTTGATTCAGTGGACCCGGAACACCGTGGGGCAGCTTTTACGATTCAACCTGTCATTACGAATCTGGTCGGCCTGCCAGCCTCAATCATAGCTGGCTTCCTGATCGTTATCTTCAACTTCAACTTGGGCATGCGAATAGCCTACGCGATAGTTACAGTGGCCTATTTTGCGGCTGCAATATTGAGGGTTAGGCTAAAAGAGACGCTGCCTTCCAACGGTGAAGAAGGCCGCCCGAATTTTCTCGACGCATTGAAGGAATACCCGAAATCTGTGAGGGAAAGCCTGCGCGTTTGGAGCAAAGTTCCAAAGTCAGCCTTCTACCTATTCGTGTCATACGCCATTATGAGCAGTTTTGTCGTAGGCTGTCAAGCATATTTCGTTTTGTACGCCACCGAGGATGTTTTGGGCGTCGATCGGTTCCAGTGGGCTATTGTTATGGCTTTCATGTCCATTACTGTCGCGATTCCAGCAATTCTCGCTGGTCTAAGGATGGACAAGGTTGGGCGCAAGAGTTTTCTCATAGCCGGTTACCTATGCTATATTCCTGCTATGCTCATTTTTGTCATCGCAGATTTCTATTGGCTTATATTGGCTTTCTTCTTTTTCGGTCTTGGCCAAATGCTGGCCACAAGCAGTTACCAGTCGCTCTTGGGAGATCTGACGCCTCGTGCTTTAAGGGGGAAACTTGTTGGATGCAGTCAGTTCTTCGTGTATCTAAGCCAAGCGTTCACTCAGCTCATTGTGGGTTCAATCTATTCGTTTGTTTGGCGACCGCTGCCCTTTCTCATACTTGCCTTAGTAGCTGTACCTGTTTCTCTATTTGTTCTCGTTAGGGTGTTCGAATCCGACGTGAAACAGATTTAAAGCTTAAGAACTCGCTAGATACTTAGGTCTGAAGACATAAACAAAAAGAAAGGATGAAATCCATGTCCCTTGTGTCGATACGCGAAATACTAGAGGGAAGTTGCGATGACAAAAGAGTTGCCATTCGAGGTTGGGTTCATCGAAAAAGTGAAGTGAAAAAGACGATTTTTGTGAGAATCCGTGACTCAACTGGCGTCATTCAATGTACGATCAAGAAAGAAGGTCCCTCATGGGACGAAGGCGAGAGAATAACCATCGAATCATCTGTAGCGCTTGAAGGTGTAGTTCGGAAGGACTCACGCGCTCCTGGTGGGTACGAGATCGCTGCTGAAAAGCTTACGATCATCGGCTTGGCTGACATTTTCCCGATCAGTAAGGACAAGAGCGAGGAATTTCTGAGGGACATGCGCCACCTGTGGCTTCGCAGCCGACGGATGAACTTGGTGATGAAGGTGCGGAGCGACCTGTTGGAGTTTGCTAGGGAGTTTTTCAAGAGTCAAAAGTTCACTGAGGTTTCTCCACCTATGTTTATATCTGCAGCTGTTGAAGGTGGCTCGACGCTTTTCGGTTTGAAGTATTTTGATCAAAACTTGTACTTGACTCAGAGTTCTCAGCTGTATCTTGAGGTTCTGATCTACTCGCTGGAGAAGGTTTACTGCATCGCTCCGTCTTTCCGCGCTGAGAAGAGCAGGACGATTAGACACCTGACCGAATACTGGCATATTGAAGGCGAATGGCCTTTTGCAGACATGCATGATTTGATGCAGTTTGAAGAGGAATTGCTGGCCCACATCTGCAATAGGGCTGCAGACAGCTGTCAGAAGGACTTTGCGGAATTGGGCGCGGATATTTCGAAATTGGCCTCTGTCAAAACGCCCTTTCCGAAAATAACATATACCGAGGCAATTGAGAGGCTGAAGGCCAAGAGTTCAAAGATGAAGTGGGGCGACGACTTTGGCTATGATGATGAAAAAGCTTTGGCTGACGAGTTTGGCAAGCCGTTTTTCATATATGATTATCCAACTGCAATCAAGGCATTTTACTGTAAGACTTACAGGGACAGGCCTGAAGTGGCA